>ENA-ORNK01000294-ORNK01000294.1-human-gut-metagenome-genome-assembly--contig:-NODE-294-length-72955-cov-5.937188_pt1 | contig 72955 bp, 48 predicted proteins | sample MGYA00242115_ERZ509022 | MGnify/ENA primary metagenome ERZ509022 (study PRJEB26280, sample SAMEA2338690) | human gut metagenome | biome: human gut; feature: human-associated habitat; material: faeces...
TAAAAATGATTCGGTGAATCATTTTTAGTAAATCGGGCAAGGGCTATGCCCGCCGCCTCGTGGGTGTCGCAGGTTCAAATCCTGCCTGAGGAGCCATGTTGGCAGTACAAAAAAGCTACAAAACATAAAAAGCACAAGATACGCAATATCTTGTGCTTTTTTGTTGCCATATCTTGTGTTCTTGTCATCGAACAAAATCTTTGAATTTAACAGCTGCATTTTGACCTGTTTTTCAAAAAACAGGACTTGAACTGACGACTTCGTTTTAATTCCCGCCTGACGCCTACAATTTAATATAAATCTTTTTAGAGAGAACAAGGATAAACGTTCTCTCTTTTTTTATTCCGTTTCGAGGGGTGATTTCCTATTTACGGTGAGAAAAATTATAATATTAACAGTAAATCGAAAGGAGTTTTCAATGAAATACAAAGAATGGTTAGATGTATGGTTTGCGAATTACATAGAACCTTCGTCTAAAACAAAAACGTGCGAAAGATATTCGGAGATTATCGAAAAGCACTTGAAGGTAAAGTTGGGCGAGTACGAGCTTGAGGAACTGTCGCCCATCGTCATACAGAAGTATATTACCGAACTTATGCAGTCGGGCAATCTGACAACCGGAAAGGGGTTAGCGGCTAATTCAGTAAACGGGATTATTACGGTTATTCAGAACTCTCTGAAATTTGCGTATACGCTCGGAGAATTGAAAGAATATACGGCAGACAAAATCAGACGACCGAAAACGAAAGAGAAAGAAGTATCCTGTTTTTCGCTTGCCGAACAGAAGAAGATAGAGCAGGCGGCGTTGTCGAATAAGAAACGAAAATTCATCGGAATCGTGATTTATCTTTATTCGGGATTGCGTATCGGAGAATTGCTCGCGCTTACTTGGTCGGATATTGATTTCACGAAAGGAACACTTACGGTGAACAAAACCTGCCACGACGGACGAGATGAAAACGGGAATCTCTGCCGGATCACGGACTTGCCGAAAACAACTTCTTCCAAAAGAATGATTCCACTTCCGAAGCAGTTGCTTCCCGTTCTGAAAGAGTATAGGCGTAAAAGCATTTCGGAGTATGTTGTGGAATCGGAAAAGGGCGAGCCGCCTACGGTGCGGTCTTATCAGAGAACCTTTGAACTTCTGCAAAAGCGTTTGCATATCGAGCGTAAAGGTTTCAACTCGCTTCGGCATACGTTTGCTACACGCGCTTTGGAGTGTGGAATGGACGTGAAAACATTGGCGGAGATATTGGGGCATAAAAATGCCACAGTAACGCTGAACAGATACGCCCATTCGCTTATGGAACACAAGCAGGATATGATGAATAAACTCGGCAAAATTTTCAACTAAAAAAGCCGTCTGTTAAAGCAATAGACGGCTCAAATATTATGTTTATTATACCATAAAACGGTAGTAAAGTCAATGTGCAATGCTTTCGCGCGGTTAGAAAAGTAATAAAATTCGTAAATACTCTCGATAGGTGTCCGAAGTCTACGGTTTTGTTCACCTATTGCTTTAATAGGCGAACAAAATTCTGCGAGATAATTCACCTATTCTAACAAATTAGAATACAAAAAGACTGTCAAGGAAGAAGTGGAAAATATAACGCAAGAGGAATGCGTAATACATGTTTTCCGTAATATTTTCTACCCCTGACGGCAAAGGCGTTTTCTGACAAAACAAACAGTCGAAAGACGAATTCTTTGCTATGGGTTTGTTCTTTGAAATTACTTTATGTTACATTGGATAACCTTGCGGTATTATTTTGTCTTATACCGTACTTTAATGTGACCGCAAAAAGAAAACCTCCGTGCTATACTGAAACAGCAGGAGGCGAAACGATATAAAGAAACAGCAAGTGGAGTACAAAGTAAATTTAATAGGCAAAACCGAGCTATACGAGTGGTCGGACGAAATTGTGGAGTTGCTTACTGATATGTTTGCGGAAAGATTGGTTTAGTTCTTTACGCGTTGTGTTTTGCGGTACTGCAAGGGCGTTTGTCCGTACTGCGATTTGAACGACTTGATGAAAAAGGAGAGGGAGTCGTAGCCGCATTCTTCGCAAATAGAGAGTACGGTGTCGTCGGTGTGGCGCAAAAGTTCGGCGGCGTAATCGATGCGTAGGCGGTTCATATATTGCACGATGGAAACGCCGGTGTACTGCTTGAAGATATTGAGAAACTGTGAATGCGAATAATTGGTTTGCGCAATGATGTCGCTTACTTTTTGCGTGAAAAACAAAGGCGAGCGCAGTTTTTTCAGTACGTCCAAAAGCACCGGCGGCGCGTCGATTTTTTTGATGACGTGTTGGGAAAAATATATACCGACTACCATATTCAAAACGGATTGCGACAATCCTTCTATAGGTTGAAAAGCCGCGCTCGAATCGGCAGAATACACCAAACACAGCGTATCGAGGTTGCGGCACAGCAGGTCTATCGATTCGCGCATAGACGCGTCCAAGCGAATATGCAACAGCCGTGAGTCGCTGTTGAGTTTCCCGTACAAGTCTACCGAATAGTTGTCGCATATTTTTTGCACGACTTCCGCCGAGAAATAAATATCGCGGTGTAAGTGCGGCGTTGTCACAAATCGTATCTCGTGCAAATGCTGCGGACCGAGCAAAAAAACATCGCCCTCGGTTGCGGTGTATTTCGTTTCGTTTACGATATTGTCGGTAACGCCTTGCTCGAAAATGAGCAGTTCCCATTGGCTGTGTCGGTGCGGCGGATTGGGCGTAAAATACTCGCGTGTGACTTGGTTGCACCCCACGGTAAGGAGTTGTACGACGTTCTTTTTCATGAGAATATTGTAGCCGTTTTGTCGGACATCGTCAAGTGAATTGCCGAAAATAAAAAATAAAGTCGTTTATAATGCTATCAGTACGACCGCATTGCTAGTAAAATCATAAAAAAGAGCAGTTTTATGCAAAAAAAAGGCAAGACAACGGGTGGGTAGTGGTGTATACTTATATAGTAAAAATTACAAGCGGAGTAAAAGGATGGGAGATTTACTTATCAAATCGAAACGCAGAAAGCGCAAAGGAATACAGCACGGACTCAAATTGGGGCATGGTTGGTTCGCGCTTATTTTGCTTTTGCCCGCGCTTTTCAACTTTGTCGTGTTTTGGATAACGCCGAATATCAGTTCCATATTTTTATCATTTCAAGACACTTTCGGGGATTTTACGCTCGGCAATTATAAATGGGTTTTTGAACAGTTGTTTTCCGGCGACGACGGCGGACTTATATTCGAAGCGCTTACCAATACGCTTATTTTCTTTTCGGTAGGTTATTTTATCATACAAACTTGGAATATCATAGTCGGCTATTTGTTTTATAAAAAATTGCCCGGCTATAAAATTTTTCGGTTTATTCTCAATTTGCCGGGTATGCTCGGTTCGCTCATTATGGTGTCGCTGTTCAAAAACATAGTGGGACCGGAAGGACCGATCATCGACTTTTTATATACGCACGGATGGATAAGCGAACGGTATATGCTTTTATTCGATGAGCGGTTTGCAATGGCTACGAGCGTTGCGTACAGTTTGTGGCTTTCTATCGGCAGTGTGTATTTATGGACGAGCGGAGCGCTTGCACGCGTACCCACCGAGCTATTGGAAGCGGCAAAGTTAGACGGTATTACGCCGTTTAAGGAATTTATTCATATCATTTTGCCGATGATTTCGGGCACGCTTTCCACGCTGTATATTATCGGCATATCGGGCATACTCGGCGCGGGCGGGGCAACGCTGTACCTTACGTTCGGCGAATACGGAACGATGACGCTCAGTTTTTGGATCACCAAACAGGTATATACGGGGCAAGGTTCGGGCACCACGAGCGCGCTCGGCATTTTGATGACGGCGGTGTCGTTGCCGCTCGTGTACTTTACGAAGTGGCTGTCGGGTAAAATCATTCCCGACGTGAGTTATTGAGCGGAGGAGAAACATGCAAAACGCGTTGGAAAGCAGTAATCTTTTGCATAAAGACGTTTTCGCCAAACACAACAAGATAAAAAAGTCACGCGGCGAGATCGTTTTGTACTCGGTAATGTTTGTCATTATACTGATAAACTGCCTTACCATTGTGGGTGCTTTTGTCATTACCGTCGTCAATTCGTTCAAAGATCCTTTCGATTACGCACTCGGCAATACGTGGAAATTACCCACGATGGGGTGGCATATCAAGAATTACATGGAGATATTCTCCACGCTCGAAGTGAACGGTACGTATTTCGGCGGTATGCTGTGGAATTCGCTGTGGCAAACGCTGGGACAGTTGTTGCTTACCATAGCAAGCACCGCAATGGCGTCGTATGCGTATTCCAAATACAAATTCTTCGGAAGAAAAGCGATATTTTTTATCGTGGTAGTGCTTCTCACCATCTCGCTTCCCGGTTCTATTCCCGCAACCTATAAGCTGTATTCCGATTTGAACATGCGCAACAGCTATTTGTTTTTGATCGGTTGCACGGCGGGATTCGGCGCGAACTTTCTTATCTTCATGGGGTTTTGGCGCAGTATCGATTGGGCGTATGCCGAAGCGGCATATATCGACGGCGCCAACGAGTGGCAGGTGTTTGTTAAGGTCATGGTCCCGCAGGGGTTGCCTATCATGGGCGTAAGTATCATAAACGGATTCATTGCACAGTGGCTGAGCGCCGATCCGAGCATGCTGTATTTGCCCGAAATGCCTTCGCTCGGTTACGGATTGTGGGTGTATCAACAGCGAAGCGCGGGCGGTATGAACTATCCGGTGTTCTTTGCCGCGCTTATTGTGGTGGCTATTCCCAGTATCGTAGCCTTTATTTGCTTGCACGACAAGACGATCAAAGCAATGAATTTGGGCGGATTGAAAGGGTAAATCGAAAAATAAAACCGAAAGGAGAAAGAATATGAAAAAAATACGCATATCGCTGCTTGCCGTAGCGCTTGCCGTGGTGACGGCGTTCTCGTTTACCGGATGTGCGGTGGGCAAAGTGGACGACTCCGACAAGACGGTAGAAGTACTTATCTACAACGCCGGCTACGGAATAGACTGGTTTAATTCGATAGCGGCGGATTTCGAAGCCGCTACCGATTACGACGTCGTGACCAAAGAGGTGGCGTCCAACGATAACTTCGAGAGTATTTTGCGGGCGGGCGGCTCCAATACGACCACCGATTTATTGATCGTGTGCGACGCGTTCGGGCGGTATATCGATTTCGGCGACAAAATGGTCAGCGGCTACGAGTATTGCCTCGAACCGCTTGACGAGGTGTATAACTACACGCCCGAAGGAGAGAGCAAAACGATAGGCGAAAAGATGTGGAAAGACTATCGGGATTCGTATTTGTTCGACGTGGAGATAGGCGGCAAGCAGGAACGGCATTATTACGTTGCGCCGTGGGCTAGCGGCTTTTCCGGACTGATGTACAACAAAAAGGTGTATGCGGACGCAGGGCTCGAGGGGACGCCGCGTACCACCGTTGAGCTTCTCGAGTACGCCGACAAAGTCAAAGAATCGGGCAAGTTTGCCTTTTACTATTCGAGCGACGCAGGCTACTGGGAGTATTTGTTCAACACTTGGTGGGGACAGTATGAAACGCTCAAAGGCGTAAGCAATTTTTATAATGCCAAGATAAGCGATAACGCCATACCCGACGCGGTGTCGAGCATGGGCATATTCGATCAAAAAGGTATTTTGAAGAGTTTGGAAGCAGTTGCGGCGTGTTTGGATCCGTCCAAAGGATATGCCGAGTCTGCCGTGGAAGCGCTCGATTACGCCACGGTGCAAGCGCGCTTCTTAAACGGAAACGGCGCGATGATGCCTTGCGGCGACTGGCTGGAAAACGAAATGAAAAAGATTTCCAAAGTGGATACAAGCAATATAATGCCCATGCGCACTCCCGTGATCTCCGCCATAGCGGATAAACTGAGTTTTTCCGGCGAGAGCGAAACCGTGCGCGAAACCAACTTGCGCGCGCTCGTGGACTACGCCGACGGCGGCAACGCGCCGACGTATGCCGATACCGCCACCGTGCAAGCCGATGCGGATATCGTTTCGGCGGCGCGCAGAGTAACGTATACTATAGGAAATGCGCACCAAGCGGTGATACCCGCGTACGCCACGGCAAAGGTCGGCGCAAAAGAGTTTTTGAAATTCATGTATTCGGACAAAAATCTTATCGAGTATATGAACCGCACGAACGGCAGTATGTTACCGTTCGATATCGATTACAAAAACGCGGATGGGTATAACGGATTTTCCGATTTTGCCAAAACGAAATTGGATATCATGAATTCTTCCGATTGGATGCTGTTTGCACCCGGCGTATATCCCACAAGCTATACCGGCAATCTGAATCCGGTATCCCGCAGTTCGCCGTATGAAATATTGCTCGGCTCGCGTGACACAAGCACTCGCACGACGCCCGAAGCATTGATATCAAGCACTAAAAAGTATTACAGCTCGCGTTTGGGAAAACTTTTGCAAGACAGCGGGTTGCTGTAAGACAATAAAAAAGCGGAGGAGAGGAAATGAAGAAGAAATTGTTGGCGGCAATGCTCGCATTCTGCCTTGCGCTTTGCGGCGTGGGATGCAATGACAAAGAGAAGAGCGGCGCGGCGAATACAAGCGTATTTGCGGTAAGTTCGGGCGATAAAATTTTGCAGTCCTACGACGTGTCTACGGCGGCGGGCGCGGCGCTTAAAAAAGACGCGGAAAGCAAGCGCAAGCAAACAGTTGAAATTTCGGCGTATAAAAACGAGTACGAAAGCAAGCAAATTCTTTTCACCTCAGATAAGGACGTAGAAAGTTACGACGTTACGTTTTCCGACTTGACGTGCGGTGAGAACACGATCGGGAAAGAAAACATAACGCTGTATCACGAATATTACCACTTGGTGGAAACGATTTACGATGCGGAATCTAAAATGATACCCGGAATGTATCCCGACGCGCTCATTCCGCTTGCCGATGCCAAACGTTTGGGGTTCAATAAAGTGAAGGCGGGCAATACGCAAGGCGTGTACGCCACGTTGTACGTGCCCAAGACTGCGGCGGCGGGCGTGTATACGGGCACGGCTACGGTAACGCTGGACGGAACGGCGAACACGCTTCCCGTGCGCGTGCGTGTATTCGATTATACGCTTCCCGACGAAGTGTCGATTATGTCGTGCATACCGTTGCAACGCGGGTATTTATTCAACGGCGAACTCGACAACAGCGAGAGCATGTACGCTAAGTACGTCGAGCGTTTGCGGCAGTACAGACTGAGCGTGCAATATCTCAATTCCGTGCAGTTTAGGGCAAGCGAGTCGGCAGAAGATAGCGCATATATTTTGGAACGTGAAACCACTATGGCGGCGCAAGCGGCAAAAGATGTTTCGGTATCGAGCTATGCGATACGCGTGTATTCCGAAGACAACGCAATGGGAGCCGTACTCAACGAAGATTATTTCTATAAGTATCTTTGCGCGTATGTAGACGGCAGTATCGAGCACAACGTGAACTTGCTGAAAAAAGCGTACGTTTACATGGGAAATATCATCGACGAACCCGATTTGGGCGGCGAAAAAAACATAGCCCGCGCCAACTACGTTTGTAAACAGTTCGATAAGGTTTTGGCGCAAGCGGTTTCTTACGCACGCGGAAAAGGCGCAAGCTCCGAAGTGGTTACGTCGCTCGAAAAATTGCCGCACGTGGTCACCGGTCCGTATGTGGAAAGTCTGACCGGTCCGCAGTCGTATTGTCCGACTGTCGACAAACTTTCTTCCGCCGCCGAGGTGGATCGCTACCGCGCTTTACGTGAGAGCGGCAAATCGTATTGGTGGTATACTTGCACGGTGCCCAAAATTCCGTATCCAACCATTCACCTTGACGATAACGGCGTTTCGGCACGCACCATGGGTTGGATGGCAAAGGAATACGACGTTGACGGCTACCTTACTTGGGAAGCGGCGTATTACATGACGAGCACGGCGGTAGGACAGACGACTTCGGATACCGTACCCGCAAAAGGCATGGAGTGTTACGATAACGTGCACCGTTGGGGCGACACGTTCGGCGACGGGTTTGTATTCTATCCCGGTGCGCCGCTCGGTATCGATGGTCCTGTGGACAGTATGCGACTGCCCGCTTTGCGCGACGGTATGGAAGACTACGAAGCACTCCTCGATTTGGAAAAGAAATACGCGGTTCTCGGTGCGGACGCGAGCGGCGTACTCGGCGAACTGTACGCAACGCTGTACGGCGGCGTAAAAGTGTATTGCACGAGCGACGAAGTGGACTCGGCGCACGAACGTTTGGGCGAGCTACTCGAGCTTGCGAATAAAGGCGTTGCGATCTCCGAATTTATGCGCCAAGCGGACGGAAAAGTCACGACGAGCATTACGATACCCGAGGGTAAGACCGTAACGCTCAACGGCACGGCTTTGGAGGCGAACGGCGGCGTTTGTGCCGTGAACGACACTTTTGCCGCGTTTACGGTGGCGTGCGACGGCGTTTCGGCAAGCGTTCCCATGCTTTCGGCTACAGCGGTATCCGTTGCGGCGGAAAATTGCAAGCTATACGACCGCATGCAAGAAGAATTGCAAGTTTCGGCACAAAGCGCAACGGTAGAGGACGTGTCGGCGGTAAAAATTGCGGTAGACGAAAATGCGTCGCGGTTTAGCATAGACGTATCGGGCGCTGATTTACGGGCGGAAGAAGGCTCTGTCGAGTTGCGGTTTTACAGCAGCGCGGATATGACCGTTTCGCTGTCGCTGCAAGGCAATACGCGCAACCGTCTTATCGATACGTTTGCGGTAAAGACGGGTTGGAACGTGTTGCGCTTCGATCGGTTGCAAGACCTCAATATGCGTGCGGTGGGCGATATCAAATACTTGAATCTGTCGTTCACCGCGCCCGAAGCGGGCGAAATCGCCGTTGCGGGCATAACGCTGTACAAATAAAGGCGGGAGAAAGACGATGAGAAAGAGAATAGTTGCGATGATGCTGTGCGCGCTTACGGCGATGCCTATGGCGGCGTGCGGCAATAAAACAAACGATGAACAACCCAAAAACATAGAGCTTTCCCGCTTGGTGAACGGCTTTGAAAAGCAAGAAGGATATTATTCGTTTGCCCAGAGCGGAAGTTTCGGAGCGGTGCGGCAAAACGTCGACGCCGCGTTTGTTACCGAGGGCGACGCGTCGCTGCTACTCGACGTGCACGGCGATTTCCGCAGTGGCAGCGAGCAACCAAGCATAAGCATTGCGCTCAGTGAAAACGGCGGCGCGGTGGATTTGAAGAAACTCAAATCGTTTACGTTCGATATGTTCAACCAAACGGAAACGGAGCAAACGGTGGAAATTTCGCTTACCGTAGACGGCATAGAGGTGGGGAACGCCGAGCAAAAACTCAATGTGGGAAAAAACGAAGTGCGGTACGCGCCCGAAACGCGCGGACTTTCGGTGTCGGGCGATTTAAGCAAGGGCGAAAAAATCAACATTACGTTTCCGCTCGCGGAAAAAGGTGCGGACGCGCGGCGGTTTTATATGGATAATTTGGTGCTCAACGAAAATATCATGGAACGCAAGCCGCTTGTTATGGACTTGGACGAAAACGAGTTTTGTTCGTTCGACAAAGATTGGCAAGCGTATATCAACGGCACGTGCGCGGTGGGACCTTGCACGGACTGCATGTGTTCGTTCGCGATCGAAAACGATATAAAATACGCCAAGAACAATACGGGCAAGAGTTTACGGCTTACCATGCCCACGGGTACGCCGCCGCTTTCGGACGGTTGGCCGTGCTTGACGTTCTTACCTTCGCTCGTACAGAAATTCGATTGGAAAGCGCTCAAAGAGAGTAACGCGGAATTGGTGTTCGACGTATACAACCCGTCGTATAAAGCGCAACCGTTTACGTTGCAACTGTGGAACGCACCCACGCATTCCGAATCGTATTTTCCCACAAACAAAGTAGGCTCTTGGCAAACGAGCTTTACTGCCGCGCACGGTTGGACGGAAGTCCGCATACCGCTCGGCAACATTGACAGCGAATCAGAAGAAAAGCCGGAAAGTAAACCTCTGCCGCTCAGCGAACACGTGACGGCGGTAGCGATAAGCTACGGCAAGTTCGCCGAGGCGGATAAAACGGTGTGGTTCGATAATTTCCGTTTCGAAAGCACGCAAGCGGAATAAAATCAAGGAGAAAAATGATGAAAAAGAAATTTTTTGCGGCAATACTCATGGCGATGGCGCTTGCGGCGTTCTCGCTTGCGGCGTGCGACGATTCGTACGTAACGCCGCTTACGCCTGTTGCGGATATTCCCGACGCGGCAACGGTGGAAGTGGGCGGCTTATTCGATTTCGAAACGGCTGCGGTGGCAAAAGGCGACAAAGTGTATTTTCCGAAAAGCGTTACTATAACGTTCGGCGAAAACGAAAACGTGGAATTTACGGGTACGAGTTTTTCGCCCGCAAAAGTCGGCGTTTATACCATAACGTACACGTTCGATATAGACGGCGAAACAAAATCGTATACCACCGCGGTTACGGCGCGCGATACCACGAAACCTTCGATCCTTCTTTCAAGCGCTATCCCCGTGCGCGTGGAGTATAACGCTCGGCTTACGCTCCCTACGTTTACCGCAACGGATATTTGCGACGGCTCGCTTACGGCGGACGTGAAAGTGTATGAAAACAACGCCGACAAAACGACGATAGACGTTACCGAAGGCGAATTTACGGTGAATACATATGACGGCGTTGTGATAGAAGCGACGGCAACGGATGCCGCGGGCAACACGGCGATCGATCAATATACGATAGCGGTGCGCGGCGAGCGCGAAGTGGATTACTTCGAGAACGAGCCGTATGCTTTGGCAAACGCCGTGGGATTCGGCGGCGGCAAAACGGAATTTAATGTAGATCCCGAATACGTGATCCAAGGCGAAGGCTCACTCAAATTCTATACCGACATAAACGGCAAGTGGGTGTTTTGCGGCTTTCCGTCGATAGGCGAAGCAGTGCGTTTGGCGGGCGGCAAAGACGCGTTCAAAACCGAGTACAGCGCGATAACGCTGCTTTTATACAACGCGTCGCCGTACGACTGCGAAATAGAAATGCAGTATTGGAAGAAAAACCCGCAAAACGGATTGGCGCAAGACGCGAAACTCATTCAAAAAAATCAACTTACAGCCAACTGCTGGACGAAAATATCCGTGCCTACGGATAAAATAGCCAAAGACTATGCCGACGATATGTTTTACGGACTGTTTTTCAACGGCGGCAACCACGAGGCGAACAACGCTTATGCGAATTTCTGCGTGTACGCCGACTGTATACGGCTGTCGAAATCGAGCGACGTCGCTTCGGTGGATTTAACGCTTGCCGATATTATGAAGAAAACAACGGGGAGCGAAGACGTAACACTTACACAGCTTTCCGCGCTCGGCGGTATAGACCTTGCGAAACTTGCCGTATCGGCACAAGACAAAAACGGCGTTGCCGTAACGGTGGAGAAAACCGATACCGCTTTCGTTCTTAAAAATGCAAGTGAAGGGCGTTATACCGTGGAGTATATGTATGCAAACGGCGAAAATATCGACGTGTTCTCGCAAACCGTAACGCTGTACGCGCCGCTTGCAGATCCGTATTTCGACGGATTCGAGGGCGGCGGCTACACGCATGCGGGCAAATTGATCGACGGCGCGGCGTCTGTGGAAATCAGTACGGAAAAAGCGCACGGCGGCACGCATTCGCTTAAAATTACGACGGGTGAGTGGTCGCGGTATACGTTTATTCCGCTTATGCTCGACGACGATATGTGGCAAAAAATAAAGGATGCAAGCAACAACGTAGAACTTTCGGTGTGGCTGTATATCGAAAACAACAACACTAATATAACGAAATTTAATGTGCGTTTGCACGGATTGGCTAAAAACGCGACGAGCGGCGAGTACGAGTGCGGAACGCTCACGCTCGGTGGCTACGGCAACAAGAACAACGTGCCCACAGAGCAATGGTTGCAAGTGAAGTTCAATGCCACGGATAATGACACGATTACGCAAATCAAAGCAAACGGCGGCATTGTTCTCGATTTGGAGATCGGCGTTGCCGACGACCAAAAGACGGTCGGTTTCACTTACTACGTAGATGACCTCGAAGTGACCGAACCCGACGATCAAGTAACCATGACGTTTGAGGATAAGACGGCGAAATTTGCAAGCGGCATGACTGTGGAACTTGCGGACTTTTCGGACAGTGCAAAGTTTACGGGTATAAACACGGATAAACTTACGATCACGTGCAACGGAAAAGCGTTTGACTACACGATCGAGGGCGATAAACTAAAATTCACGCCTGCCGCCGCGGGCATATACGAATTCGCGTATACGCACAAAGACGGACACAAGGTAAAGACGGCGACGCAAACGGTAACGGTATATACGCCGCTTGCCGATCCGTATTTCGACGGATTCGAGGGCGGCGGCTACACGCATGCGGGCAAATTGATCGACGGCGCGGCGTCTGTGGAAATCAGTACGGAAAAAGCGCACGGCGGCACGCATTCGCTTAAAATTACGACGGGTGAGTGGTCGCGGTATACGTTTATTCCGCTTATGCTCGACGACGATATGTGGCAAAAAATAAAGGATGCAAGCAACAACGTAGAACTTTCCGTTTGGCTGTATATCGAAAACAACAATACTAATATAACGAAATTTAATGTGCGTTTCTGCGGCTTGAAGAATGAAAACGGTAATTACGCAAACGGCGATTGGGCCATGATATACAATGATACGTTCGGTAATAATGCTCCTACGGGACAGTGGTTGCAGATTAAGTACGGCATAAATTATAACGAAGGTAAAGCCCTCGCACAGCTCAAACAATCGGGCGGTATTGCGATGCAGGTTGAGATAGCTGAGATAGCCGACGACCAAAAGACGGTCGGTTTCACTTACTACGTAGATGACCTCGAAGTGACCGACGTTGATACCGCCGTGACAATTATGGCGGAAGATAAAAGCGTACCGTTCGCGGGGGGTACCTCGATAGAAATCGCGTCGTTTACAGGCAGTAATTTCAACGCCGATTGCCTTACCGTAACGCTGAACGGACAACCGTATACCGATTACACGCTTAACGAAGGAAGACTTTCTTTTGCGCCGACCGCCGCGGGCAAGTATGTATTTGCGTATACGCACAAAAACGGACACATGGTAAACACGGCAACGCAAACAGTAACGGTATTCGATCCCACGTTCGACGGATTTGAAGATGCCGACTTGCGTGCATCGGTAGAGATCAGAAATAACCCGGGCGGTGCGGAGTATGCTTATTCCGATGGCGAGGGGAACAAACGCAGTGGCAACATGGGACTTTGGTGTTATTCAAATGCCATTTATATGTCATTCCGACTCACGCTGACGCAAGAGATGAGAAACTGCATACAAGACGGTTCTTCCGTATCGCTGTGGCTAAGAGTAAAGGACTTTACATCAAATAGTAGTTGTGTTTTGCGCGCGCAAGCGATAAACGGCACCGACAGTGAGAGCTGGGACGGCAATATAGGAGCCGGTGCCGATGTGAACGGACAAACGTTAACCGATACGGAATGGCATAAAGTTACTTTTACGGGCGAAGCGGTTACGCAAATAAAAACGTACGGTGTGATTTGGATATGGATGAATACGGAAGCGCAAGGACATCCGATACAGTTTGTCATCGACGATATTCAAGTGACGCACGCACAAGCAAAATAGATTAACGGGAAAAGGATGCCGCAGATTCGGTTGTCGGATTTGCGGCGTTCGTTTCAAAAGGAGCTTGCTATGGTAGGCAAATGGATATGTTATAAAGGCGATTGGGAAATATATTTGGCGGAAAAGGTACAAACACGCCGTTTTCAGCGTGACTTTCCCATCGCGCCGTTTTGGCGGGTAGACAGCCCGTATCATAACGTGCGGTTTACGCATACGTTTACGCTGAAAGCGGACGATACGCTTACAATAGAGAGCGAGGGGCGCATTTCGGTAGCAATCGCAAAACCCGACCCGTATACGTTTGTGTACGGCTTTGACGGCACGCTAAACTTACAAGCGGGCGAGTACGAGTTGGAAATTTGGGTGTATAATGAGTGCGGTTTGCCCGCGCTCAAAGTGAGCGGCAACGAAGTCGTATCCGACGAAACGTGGCAGTGCGGTTTCAATCAATTTATGATGAAAGATTGCGGTGTGTGCGACTGCGGCGAATACGCTCCGAGTACATACCGTTTGCCTGTGCGTGAGATCGCGCCCGTACTGTCGTGCGACTGCGCGGGCGGCAAGCTGTACGACTTCGGCAAAATGGTCATGGCGTATCCTACGTTCACGGGGTGCGAAAGCGTGGATTTTCGGTGCTATTTCGGCGAAACTTTAGCCGAGGCAACGAGCGATGCCGACTGCGAGCAAATCGACTTTTTCACGCCCGAAAACGGCGAACACATTACGCCATGCACGCAAGCCTTTCAGTTTATGCGCGTTGTCACCGCTTCGCCGTATTCGCTTACCGTTTACGAGGAGTACGACGACACGCCTATCGTGTTTTCGTTCCGCGCGAACGATAAGGAAGTCGAGAAAATCGCCGAAATATCGCGGTACACGTTCTCGCTGTGTAGCCGAGAGTTTTACCTCGACGGCATAAAGCGCGACCGCTGGATATGGGCGGGCGACGCGTACTTGGGCGCGAAAATCGACTATTACACAGCGTTCGATTGCGCCAAAATAAAGCGCACGGTTATCGCGTTACTCGGCAAGTCACCCGTCGTTACCTACATAAATCACATCATGGACTACACGCCGTACACGTTCTTAACGGCAAAGGACTACTACGAGCATACGGGCGACGTTGCGTTTTTGCGGCAAATTTATCCTATGCTTTGTGAGCATTTGCGGTTTGTGTTATCTCGCCGCAACGAAAGTGGGTTTTTGTATAAGCAAGAAAATGATTGGGTGCACGTGGATTGGAACGACAGCCTCAACACCGACGGCGAAGTTTGTTTCGAACAAATTTTGCTGTGGGCTATGTGTAAGGCCTATATCATGATTTCCGCCGCACTAGGCGAGAATGCGGACGAGTGCGAAAAAATCGCCGACGCATTGCAAGCGGAAATAAACAATGTATTTTGGGATACTGAACGCGGCGTATACCGTCATTCGCGTATAAATGGCAAAACGGGCGAGAGCGTCACCGCTTACGCCAACGTGTTTGCTTTGCTTACGGGCTTTGCGGACGAAAACAAAAAGCGCAAGATCATTCGCGCACTGAAATGCGATACGAGTATTCCGCCCATCACCACGCCGTATATGCAAGCGTTTTTGCTGTCTTGTCTGTGCGAGGCAGGCGAGTTCGAGTGCGTGCGGGAAAGTTTACGTGCCTATTTCGGCAATATGGCAAGTACGGGTACGTCCACGTTTTGGGAAACGTACAAAATCGGCGAGCAAAAGGAAGAAGCTACCGATATGTACGGGCGACCGTTCGGCAGAAGTCAGTGCCATATTTGGGGCGCGGGCGCAATTCTCATTATCGGCAAATATTTCTTCGGACTAAAAAACGACGTCGATTTCGGGGAGCGGTTTGTACTCGAGCCGAATCTGAAAATGATCGAAAACACGAGTATTACGTTACCGCTAAAGCGCGGCAAGATCGCCGTTTCGTACAACGGGCTTACGCTAAAAGTACGCGCCGAAGGGCATGACGGAACGCTTATACTAAACGGTGCTTCGCACGAACTGGCGGCAGGGAAAACGTATGCGTTTGAAACGAACACACTTCCCGTATACCCCGCGTCCGTGCCGCAAATAAAAGCAATATAGGAGATTTAGAGGTGCAACAAGAAACGATACAAATTTCGGCATATACGCCGCCGCCCAACGGCGCGGTTACCATAGACGGCGCGGTGGTGCATACGTACGAGAGTTTTCAAACGCCCGCGCGCTACCGCGAGTACCGCGACTGCGGGTTTACCGAAATACTCTTTGCGGGTGAAGATAAATATACGGGCGAGCCGTATGAAACGAGCAAGCTCAAAAAGATGCTCGATATGGCGGCGGATGCGGACTTGAAAGCCGTAGTATTCGATGAGCGGCTTTTGTCGCTTACCGTAAAAGCAAAAGAAAGTATCATTGGCGAATTTTTCAACGGTGATAAGAAGAAATTCTCGGCGTATGTGCGCGACTGTCTGCGCGTGTATGCCGCGCACCCTGCGTTTTACGGGATCTCGGTTCTCGACGAGCCTCGGTTTAGTAAGCGCGACGTATTTGCCGAGATGTGTGCCGCCGTGCGCGCGGCATATCCGAAGTGCTTTGTCATGACGTGTTTGTTGCCGTGCATACAAGACCAAGGCTTGGCGGAAAATGCGTTCGGCACGGGCGTTTCAGATCGGTGGGGTGCGTACCGCCGATACTTAGCCGCGTTTGCGTCCTCGCTCGGCTATGTGCACTACGACTGTTATCCGTTCGGATTTTGGGAAGGCAAGAATGTGGTTGCGCATAAGTTTATCCGTAATATGCAGGAAGCGGCGCTTACGGCAAAGACGTGCGGCGTACCTTTTCACATGACGGTGCAGTCTTTTTCGTCGGGCGAACATGATGAACTGCGGCATTTGGACGGGCAAGACCTTAGCTGGCAAACCGATCTCGCGCTCGGTTTCGGCGCAAGCAAGATCTATTATTTCACTTATTGGCGGTTTTGCACGCGAAACGCCGCAAATAACACGTCCGCCATTATGGACGACGACGGCACGAAGCTACTGTACGACGCGGCGCAGGCGAATAATAAGGCTGTGCAAGACACGGCGCGCTATGTGACGGGATACGTTTACGAAAGCAGTGACGTGATCGTCGGCAGACACGGCAACGACGCTACCGAAGAATTGCTCGTTTTACCGAACGCATATTTGCAAAACTGCCGCGCGCAAGCCGACATTTTGATCAACACGCTGAAAAAGGACGACGCTACCGCGCTGATGCTTCTAAACTTGCGCGACCCGTACGAGAAATATGCGAATGCCGCGCATATCGAATTCACGCAAAAAAGAGAAGAAATTCGTATCGTAAAGGGCGGAGAATTACTCACGGTGCAAACGCAAAATAACGCGCTCGATATTCTTTTGGAGCCGGGCGAGGCGGTGTGGATTCTCGGGCTATGAAGAACGACCGTACTTTTTTGCTGGACTTTCTGCGCGAGAAATATTTTACCGATTCTTTTTCGGTAAGCTATACCCTTTTGTCTGACGACATTACGCACGGGGCTAAGCCGCAAGGCACGCCGTACGTTTCGAGAACGGGCGTATTGGACGGGAACGGGTATAACGCCGAGACGGACAGCCGCTTGACGGCGGAAACGTTTTGCGGCGGGTATAAGCTGACGCTTACGACGAAAAGCGACGCATTGTCCGAGTTCGGGCTGAACTTGCCGTTTAACTTTATGGGCAAGCTGAACGCGGGCGGCTGGAGAAAGCAATATTTGTTCAATTCGCCGTATGCGTCGGAAGATAACGAACATATTTACTGTTATTTGTCTAACCCGCTCGGCAAGAATTTAATGCTTGTGTTCGGCAGTCCCGCCGACGGTTGGAAGATGGACTATTCGCCGTACCTCGGCGGGCATTATTTTTACAACTTAAAAGCGTTGGCGAATTTCGACAAAGCCTATCGCACGGGCAGTCGATATAAAGAACTTGTGCTGTATCTGTTTGAAGTCGGCGCGTTCGAGGAGGGACTGGAAAAGGTTGCCGAAGTTAAAGGCGTGCCTATACTTATATACGACCGTAGCGGCGGCGCGCGCGGCGCACAAATTACGGTGCGGGCGATCGGCGATTGCGACGAGGTCGAGGCGGACGGCAAGAAAATTCCGTATCGCGGCGCATTTACGTATACGATAAAATATAAGGGGACAGCCGTTTTAACGCCGTACTTCGGCGGCAAAAAGGGACTTGACTGCACCGTTTACGGCTACGAGAATATAGACGCGCTGTATGCCGATTCGATGCAAGCGGTGTCTATGCAGGATATTGCGGTCACCGACGGGAATCTTTGCGAGCATCAATGTTGGGTTTCGGCAATGTTACGGTATATGCTAAAGTACGGCGGGAATGCCGCGTATGAAAGACTTGTCAAAGCCGAGCTCGACGTGATTTGCGAGACTGACGAGCGTAAAGCCGTGCCGCGACAGACGATACTTTGTAAGCCGCACGACGAATATCCTGCGTATCATATTTACAAGTCGGGCAGAGTGCAGGAGCAGTTTTTCGGCATAACGATACTTTTGGACGCGTACAAATATTTCGGCGATGAAAAGTATTTGCATTACGCATCGAATGCGCTTGACTGCATTTTGCGCGCTTGCCAAAAGGGGGACGGGCGAATCGAAACGTACACCGAGTGGAGCGGCACTTACGACGATTACACCACGGTTTGCGCGCCAATCATACCCGTCATAGATATGGCTTTGTTCTATCAAAGTATAGACGCGAAAAAGGCGGCGTTTTACCGTCAAAGCGCGGAGAAGATCGCCGCATACCTCTATCGCAGGGGGCTGAACTTCCCGACGGAAGGCGGAGTGACCGATGAGGCGGAAACGGAGATGGAAGACGGCTCGATTTCTTGCACCGCGCTTTCGCTTCTATATTATTGCGCCAAAATCGAGCGGAAAGAAGAATATATCGTAAAGGCGAAAGAGATACTCGACATACACGAAAGTTGGGTGATAAATACGCCGATCGCGCCGATGTACCGTTCCTCGCTTCGTTGGTGGGAAACCAAGTGGGAAGGCGACCGCGACGGCAATGCGATCTGCGCGGGACACGCTTGGACGATCTGGCTGGCGGAAGCGGACTTTTGGTATTTCTATCTTACGGGCGACAATACGTACTATAATAAAGCGTATAACGGCTTTATGAGTAACTTTGCCAAAATCGACGCGGACGGGAAAAGCTATACGTGCTACCAACCCGACTATATCGCGGGCGGCGGGTTTACCGATCGCGCGGACGACGTAGAGTTCCGTATAGCCAAGGGTTTTCCGCGCCAAACGGACAGCGGGCTGTCCCGTTACGTGTGGATTCGCGCAGTAGAGAGCATAATCGAAAAACAGTTAAAAGGGATATAGATATGGAAAAATTGAAAATAGCGGTAGTAGGGTTCGGGAATCGCGGGCAGTTGTTTGCCGAATACGTGTTAGACAGTGCGGACGCGGAGCTGACGGCGATTGCCGATTGCAATGAAAGCGCACGGGAGAAAGCGCAAAACGAATACAAGTTAGCTCCGCAAAACTGCTATGAAAGCGCCGACGAGTTTTTTGCGCAAGGCAAATGCGCCGACGCGGTTTTTATTTGTACGCAGGACAGCGACCATAAGGCGCATACGATCAAAGCGATGCAACTCGGCTACGACGTATGTTTGGAAAAGCCCATTGCCACGAAAATGCAAGATTGCGAAGATATTTATGCGGCGCAACAGGCGACGGGGCGCAAAGTTATGATCTGTCATGTTTTGCGCTACAGCCATTTTTACGGCAAACTGCGACAAATGATAAAAAGCGGCGAAATAGGCGACGTTGTTACGATCAGCCAAACCGAAAACGTGGGGTATTGGCACGACGCACATTCGTATGTGCGCGGGGTTTGGAGCAATGCCGAAAAGAGTTCGCCGATGATTTTGGCAAAGTGCTGTCACGACCTCGATATTCTGTTTTGGCTGTACGGGAAACGGTGTAAAAGCGTTTCTTCTTTCGGAGGGCTGTATTATTTCAAAAAAGAAAACGCGCCCGAAGGTGCGGCGGCGTACTGCGTAGATTGCAATCCCGATACGCGGAAAGATTGCCCGTACGATGCGTTTAAGATATACAACGATATTTACAAGGCGTACAATCCCATACTCGGGAACGCGACGGTATTCCGCACTTCCCGCAAAGATTTTATCGACGGCGTGCTTTCCCAAAAACCGAATACATACGGGAAGTGCGTTTTTGCCTGCGACAACAACGTGGTCGATCACCAAGTGGTCAATATGTTGTTTGAGGACGACCGTACGGCGCAACTGACCATGACGGCATTTTCCAAAGATTGCCACCGCAATATAAAGATACACGGCACGTTGGGCGAGATCAAAGGCGATATGGAAGAAAACAAGATTTATGTGTATCCGTTCCGCGCCGACGACTACGTGATTGATTTGACCGAACTCGCCGACGATTTCAGCGTGCACGGCGGCGGTGACAAACTTTTGTTCGAGGATTTTATCGCCTATTTGCGCGGGAACGAGAGTAGTGAAACGCGCACTACGCTTAAAGACAGTTTATTATCGCACAAGATGAGTTTTGCCGCCGAATATTCGCGCTTACACGGCGGAATTCCCGTAAAGATAGAGGAGTAATATCTATTCGGACAGGAGATTAAAATGGATCGTAAAATAGAAGTATATCAGCGGTTTGGCGCGATGCTCGACTGTTCGCGCGGCGCGGTGCTCAAAGTGCCGACGGTCAAGAAGCTGATCGACGCATTGCAAAAAATGGGGTATAACGCGCTCGAACTGTATACCGAAGATACTTTCGAGGTGGAGGGCGAACCGTACTTCGGATATTTGCGCGGAAGATATACGGGCGAAGAAATCAAAGAAATAGACGAGTACGCCTCGGCGCACGGCATAGAACTTATACCGTGTATTCAAACTCTCGCGCATTTTACCAACCCCGTAAAATTGCCGCGCTTTGCCGAAATAACCGACGTAAACGACATTCTTCTCATCGACGAAGAAAAAACGTATGAGTTCATAGAGTGTATTTTCGTATCGCTTGCAAAAAATTTTAAGTCGCGTAACGTGCATATAGGCATGGACGAGGCGCACATGGTAGGCTTGGGCAAGTATCTCGACAAGCACGGCCATTGCGACCGTTTCGAGTTGCTCAACCGTCATCTTTCGCGCGTTGTCGCCATAGCGAAAAAATACGGATTTAACCCGCACATGTGGAGCGATATGTTTTTCCGTTTGGCGGCGCACGGCGAATATTATTCGCGCGACGTCCACGTGCCGCAGGAAGTGCGCGAAAAGGTGCCCGAGGACGTTTCTCTCGTTTATTGGGACTATTCCCACACGCAAAAAGAGGACTACGACGCCATGATAGAGTCGCATAAGGAGTTCGGACGCGAAGTTTGGTTTGCGGGCGGCGCTTGGACGTGGCTCGGGTTTGCGCCTCGCACTCGTTTTGCGTATGAGTCTTTGAAAGCGTCTATGCGTAGCGTGCGCGAGAACGGTATTCAAAATGTACTTATTACCGCATGGGGCGACGACGGCAGCGAGTGTTCGTTTTTTTCAGTCTTGCAAGTATTGTATGCCGCTCGTCGCTATGCCGACGGCGAATACGACGACGAAAAGATCGCCGCCGAATTCGAAAATTTGTTCGGCGTTTCGGCGCACGATTTCGATTTGCTTGAATTGCCCGATACGGTGCCTGCTACGGACCATCGCACGTTATGCAATCCAAGCAAATATTTGCTATACGCAGACCCGTTTTCGGGAATATCCGACGCGACGTTGCAAGATTTCGCTCCTATTCCATATGCCGATTACGTAGAGCGGTTGTCCGCGGCAAAACGACGGGCGGGAGAGTATGCGTATTTGTTCGACTGTACCGAAAAACTATGCCGCTTGCTGGAAATAAAAGCGAATTTGGGCGTTCGCACGCGGGCAGCATACCGTAGCGGAGATAAAAACGCGCTTGCGGCATTGGTAGTGGATTACGAGCACGTAAAGAAACTTGCCGAGAAATTTTTCAAAACGTTTGCCGCGCGATGGCGTATTGAGAATAAGCAGTTCGGGTTCGAGGTGCATTGTATTCGTTTAGGCGGTTTGATAAAGCGGCTTGCGTACTGTAAAATGTGTCTGCAAGCATATTTGGACGACAAACTGCCGAAAATCGAAGAATTGGAAGAAGATATATTGCCGTATTATCCCGTGTGCGACGAAAACGAGCTTTGGATGGGCAAATATCGCAATATCGTTACTACGGGCGAATTGTAATAGAGGCGATAGATATGGAATTCACATGGCAAGCGATTACCTTTTGCGTGGAAAACGAGCGAGTAAGTATAAAAAAGTTCGGGGACGTTGCGGAGAATAAAACGCACACGCCGCTTGTCGAACTGCAAATCGCGGGGTGCGATCACGCGGGCAACGTGGCGGCAAAAGCGGTGCGCTGTTCGGAAACGGAAAATTTGCGCTACGTTTCGCATTGCATAAAAGGTGATGCACTCACGGTCACACAAGCAAACGAATTATGCGAGGTTACCACCCGATTCCGCGCGTTCGAAGATACCAATGCCGTGCAAGTATCTACCGAGGTGAAAAACGTTTTCGCCGAAAATATCACGGTGGAATTGCTTTCATCTTTCGTGCTCGGCGGCTTGTTCGGCGGGCGAAAAAACGCGGATAAAACATATTTTACCAAGTTCACGCAAGGGCACCATTGTGAGTGTCAGCCGCGTAGGTTTTCGCTTGAGCAGTACGGTTTTAACGCCTACGTAGACGGCGGCGAAAAGTGTTTAACGTATAAAAATATAGGCAGTTGGTCGAGTAAAGAAGAGCTCCCGCAAGGAATTTTGGAATACGACGGCAAATTCCTTATGTTCCAGATCGAAAGCAACTGTCATTGGCAGTACACGGTGTCGGCGCAAAAGGGCGAGCTTAATTTGTGCCTTAGTGGCGGCAGTGCGTTTTGCGGCAACGAGAGCAGAGAACTGCAAAAGGGAGAGAGCTTGCAAACCCCTATCGTAGCAATCGCGTGCGGAAATTCTCTTAATGCCGTAATCGGCGAAATGACAAGGTATCGCCGTCATATTGCGGGGCGTAGTGCGCCCGATGAGCATTTGCCCGTCATTTTCAACGAGTATATGCATCTAAGTTGGGATAGTCCTACCGAGCTAAACACGCGCAAGATAGCACCCGTAGCGGCAAAAGCGGGCGCGGAGTATTACGTGATCGACTGCGGCTGGCACAATGAAGAAGACGGAGATAAAGTTTATCCCTACGTGGGGCAGTGGAAAGAAAGCAAAGCGCGTTTCCCGCACGGCGTGCGCGCTACGACGGACTATATACGCAGTTTGGGTATGAAAGCGGGCTTATGGATAGAGCCGGAGATCATTGGCGTGCAGTGTGAAGAAATGCTTTCGTACTACGATGAAAACTGCTTTTTGCACCGAGGGGGCAAGCGCGTTGCCGTAATGGGTAGATACTTTTTGAATTTCCGCGCGAAAAAAGTGATAGACTATCTTTCCGAAACGATCCGTCGCATGGTGGAAGATTACGGCGCGCAGTATATAAAGATGGACTACAACGAGGACGTGGGTTTTACCGATGAAAGCCTTACCGCCGACCGTTCCGCGTATCTCGATTGGATAGATACAATGCGCAGTTGCTATCCCGACGTGCTCATGGAAACGTGCTCTTCGGGCGGCATGCGCATGGACTACGCTACGCTCAAACATTTTTCGCTTGTGTCCACGTCCGACCAAACGGACTACCGCTTGTATCCGTATATCTCCGCCGATATTTTATCTGCGGTTTTGCCCGAGCAAGCGGCGGTGTGGAACTATCCCGTCGTGGGCGAGGGCGTGATCGGGGAGCCGTTCGAACACGACGAAAAATGGGCGCAAGAAAGTATTTCGCAAGAGCAAATCGTTATGAATACGGTCAACGCACTGCTCGGGCGTATGCACCTTGCAAGCCATATAGAACTATTATCAAACGCGCAGTTTTCGCTCGTGCAAGAAGGAATAGAATATTATAACAAACTTACGCCCGTAAAGAAAACGGCATTGCCGTATTTTCCGCTCGGGTTCACGTCGTTCGGTATGCCTTACGCCGCTTGCGGATTGAAAGCGGACAATAAGTTGTATTTGGCGGTGTGGAATTTGGACACAGAGAAAGAGATTTGCATTCCCGTTCCCGAAAAAATACGCACGGTAAAAGTAGGCTATCCGCGCTCGCTCGAAACGGATTTTTCGTTTACTCAAACCGCACTTATCGTGCGTTTTAAGAATAGATACACTGCAAGGTTTTTAGAGATAGAAACGGAAAAACAAACGGTGATGAAGGAGATAACCGGTATGCAAGTGAAAGATTATATACGTGAAAACCTGCCGCGCACGGTACGGCACATTGTGCGTGACGAAGATACGCTGTTCGGGTTGCCGTATCCATACACCGTGCCGTGTGCCGACGGCATGTTCAACGAGTTGTACTATTGGGATACGTACTTTACCAACAAAGCGTTGTTAGTGCTCGGACAAGCAGAGCAGGCGGCAAACAATACGAAAGATATACTGTATCTTATCGATCGGTTCGGCTACATGCCCAACGGCAACCGCACGGGCTTTTTGCGACGCAGTCAGCCGCCGTATGCCGCGCTTATGGTCAACGACGTGTATAGGGCGAGCGGTGATTTGTCGTTTCTCAAATCTGCGCTCGTTACGCTCAAAAAAGAGTATGAATTTTGGATGACGCGGCGTGTTTCCGAAAACGGACTTAACCACTATGATTGCGAAGAGGACGAAGAGAGTTGCGCGGCAATGTATAACGGTTGCGTAGCCGAGCGTATCGGTAAAGACGATAGTCGCGATCCGAAAGAGGCGGGGCGGCATTATTTTGCCGAATGCGAATCGGGTTGGGACTTTAATCCGCGCTTTGACGGCTACTGCGCACATTGCAATCCCGTAGATCTAAACAGCAATTTGTATCTGTACGAAAAGTTGTTTGCCGAATACGAAGTGTTGCTCGGTGAGGGTGTCGGCAAAGAGTGGGAGAGCAAGGCAAAATTCCGCGCTGAAAAAATGAACGCGCTTATGTGGGATAACGCGGCGAGTGTATATAAAGACTACAACTATAATACGGGCAAACTGTCCGACGTGATAAGCGCGGCGAGTTTTCAGCCGTACTTTGCGGGGCTTGCAGACGAGAAACAAAGGGACGGACTGTTGACCCTGTTGCGAATACTCGAAAGCAAATGGGGAATATTTACCACCGAAAAGACGGACAAAAAGTACCAGTGGGCATTTCCGAATGTTTGGGCGCCTTGTCAATATGTTGCGGTAGAGGGCTTGCGCCGCTACGGGTATGAAAAAGAGAGCAAACGCATAGCGCAAAAGTACGTTGCGCTTATAGAAAAGAACTTTGCCGCGCACGGCAAACTGTTTGAAAAGTATAACGGCATAACGGGCGACATAGACGCGATTTCCGAATACGGCACGCCCGAAATGCTCGGCTGGACGGCGGGCGTATATATGAAATTAATTAGGTGAATAGAGAATATCGGATACTGCAATGATAAAATTTCTCCATTATAATAAACAATAGGAATGATAAAACAAATTATAGCTGCAATGACGCTCGAACAAAAGGTAGCGCAACTTATTCAAATTCCGTATGCGCAGGTGGGGCGCGAAAAAGCAATCGAGTGGACGAAACGTTCGGCGAGGATCCGTATTTGGCAGGCGAACTCGGTGCGGCAATGGTAAAAGGATACCAAGGCGAAGACAATGCCGCGGATACTTCGGTTATGGCGTGCGTCAAACACTATATAGGCTACGGCGAAGCAACAGGTGCGCGAGACAGTTACGACACGAGTATATCTGTGCGAATTGAAGAAAAAACGAATTATCCTTTTGAAGATACGATAGCGTTTTCTTTCAACACAGAGCAGTCTGTAGCGTTTACGCTTTCGTTGCGTATACCCGAATGGAGTAACGGCGCGACGGTAACTGTGAACGGCAAAGAAGAACATACGGAGAAAAACGGTGAATTTTATCGTATAAATCACACATTTGACAACAGAGACGAAATCTTATTGAAATTGTATCCGAAAATCGATGCCGTAACGTCTGCGGACGATGGCATATATCTTACACGCGGACCGCTTGTATTTGCTTTGGGCTTGCCATACAAAGAGGCAAGAGTGAAGGCTGAAGGCGGCGACGGAACACTGTGCAATTATAATTTAACAACTACCGACGCGTGGAATTATGCACTTGATGCAGAAGAATGTTTGCAAGAATTAAAATTTGAACGGCTTGCGGTTGTTGATAATTTATGGACTTTGTCCGGGACTCCGTTGCGAATCACGATTCCGGCTCATAAGGTCGAAAAATGGCAACTGTTTCGTACGAAAAAAGTGAAATAAGTTTATGATTTATACAAAAAACTTTCTCGTGAAAAAGATGGGGATTTTGTATTTACTCCGTCGTTGCCTCAAAATTTGAAAAAGAACGATGTTAGAGAAAAAGAACTAATAACTCTTGTTCCCGTCGGCGCGGCTAAATTGCGTATTATCGTTTTTCCTAAAATACATAAAGACTAATCCGAAACATAATTAGTGATTTGCGACGAAAATACAAGGAATAATATAAAAACATTTTTTTCGTATGTTTATAAAACGAAAGAATAAAAAAGATTCAGTCTCGGAGGATTCGAGAATGCAGAAACAACAAATTGAAAATAAAACGGAAAAATTTGCAAGGCTTTGCCGTGCGGTTGTGCCCGAAGGAATTACTCTACTGGAAACGGACGGGGCTTTGCCGTTACAAGAAAACGAAAACGTTGCGATGTTCGGGAGAGGACAATTCGAGTATGTAAAAAGCGGCACGGGATCAGGCGGACGCGTGAACTGCGATTATGTAACGACGATTGAGGGCGAATTGAAAAAGCGGGTATGTCTTTTTGAAGAGGTACACGCTTATTATGCCGAATATATTCAGTCTCATCCGTTTGACACCAACGGCGGATGGCAGGCTCTGCCATCACAAAAAGAATCCGTTCCGCCCGAAAATCTCGTATCCCGCGCGGCGGAAAAATGCGAAAAAGCGATTTTTGTGCTTTGTCGTACTTGCGGCGAAGGTTACGATGCGAAAGCGGAGAAGGGCGATTGGTATCTTTCCGATGCGGAAGAGGATACAATTGCTCTTTTAACCAAACATTTCAAACATGTAATTGTGCTTGTGAACGGCGGCAACCAAATCGACTTGAATTGGATAAAAAAATATTCCGTCGGAACGGTTGCTTTGATTTGGCAAGGCGGTCAGGAAGGTGGAATAGGAACCGTTGATATGTTAATGGGAGACGTTTCGCCGAGCGGCAGAATGACTGATACCGCCATAAAACATATCGAATTGCACCCTGCGACAGGACATTTCGGAGACGAAAAAGAGAACATTCACGTTGAAGATATTTACGTCGGCTATCGATACTATGAAACCTTTGCAAAAGACGATGTTTTGTATCCGTTCGGCTACGGACTTTCGTATACGACTTTTGAGAGTGAAACGTTTGCCGCAGATAAAAACGGCGACGAAATAACTTTGAAAATTCGCGTGAAAAACACGGGAAACTATCAAGGAAAAGATGTGGTGCAGTCATATTTTTCCTATCCGGAAACGGCTCTCGGTGCGCCTGCAAGACAGTTAATCGCATACAAAAAAACAAAAGCGATTCTTCCTGGCGAGAGCGAAATTTTAGAATTGAAATTTTACGTTACGGATATGGCGGCGTATGATGACTGCGGGAAAAGCGGCGCGAAATTTGCCTATGTTTTGGAAAAGGGCGAGTATAAGGTGTATGTCGGTGCAAACGTTCGTGACGCAGAGGAAGTTCTTTCTTTCAAGCAAGATACGTTGCGTATGGTAAAACAATGCCGTCAATGTCTTGCGCCGGAAAAAGACTTTGAAAGACTGACGAGAAACGGATTTCAAGCCGTACAAACCGCAGAATATGACGTTTGGGAACGCGTAAAAGCAGAGTTGCCTGCAACCATACCGTTTACGGGGTATAAAGGCATTACGTTACGCGACGTAAAGAACAACGTGCATACGCTCGACGAATTTGTTGCGCAATTCACAGAAAAAGAATTGTGCGAATTTGTCCGCGGCGAAGGAATGTCGTCACCGAAAGCACCTGTTCCCGGCACGGCGAGTTGTTTTGCCGGTGTGACGAAGGCGTGGAGTGAAAAGGGTGTTCCCGTTGTAACTACTTGCGACGGACCAAGCGGAGTAAGAATGGAATCGGCAGCTCGCGCTACCTGTATTCCTTCGGGGTGTATGATTGCATCTACATGGAATCCCGCGATATTTGACGGTGTATTCGATGCGTTTGCGGAAGAGGCGGCGGATTATGGCGTAGACGTAATTTTAGCACCCGGCGTTAATTTACATCGCTATCCGTTGTGTGGCAGAAGTTTTGAATATTATTCGGAAGATCCTTATCTTGCAGGCACTTTTGCGGCAAAGTTTGTGGAACGATTCACTAAAAAGGGCATTTTTGCTACGATTAAGCATTTTGCCGTGAATTCGCAGGAAACTAACCGGTCTGCCGAAAACGAGGTTTTATCGGAACGCGCGTTAAGAGAAATATACCTTAAAGTGTTTGAAGTGGCTGTAAAAAGCGGGTATGTACGAGCGATAATGACTTCGTATAATCGTATTAACGGCATTTCTGCCGCAGGAAGTTACGACCTCACCACTTCGATTTTGCGAGAAGAATGGGGTTACGACGGTATGGTGATGTCGGATTGGTGGCCGCAGATTGACAACAAGGCGCGCACGAGTCACGACGGGAAAAATCTTGCGGAAATGGTAAAAGCACAAAACGACGTGTATATGGTCGTTCCCGACGCTTCGACGTATGAGGATAACCTTTCGGAATCATTGAAAACAGGGTTTTTGACGGTCGGAGAATTGCAAAGATGCGTAAAAAATATATTGCAATTTTCAATGAACACTCTTGCTTTCAAATCCGGTAGAGTTACCGATTTCGATGATTTCTCCAAGGCGACAAAGCTTGTGTGCCGCGTTCCTCTCGACGGAGTGCCGTTTGAAGAATTCACGAAAGACGACGTGTATCTTTATCGCGGCAAACAACTTAGAAAAGTTACGTTGCAAGTGCCTGAGGACGGGTTCTATTGCGCTGAAATTTCGTATTCGTTTGATTGCGATCCGCTCGAACAGAGACGGCTTGATTTTTCTTCGGACGGCAAAGAACCGATTGTATCGGTGCTTGGCGGCACTAACGGAAAAACAGAAAAAACACGGTTGAAGATATATTTAAAACGAGAATCAGTGTTGGCGTTTCCTTCGGATAGTGCGCATGAAGTGGCAATATACAGTCTGAAATAAACATCTTTTCTGCTAAACACGTTCTAAGATAAAAGAGGCTTATTCAGACGTAACGTTTAAAAATATTCAAATTTCGGCTGTGATAGAACGACTGAGCGAAACTTTATAAAGTAAATTTGTTGAAGCAATATTTATGTGAATACAGTTTTAAGCCTTTGTTGCAAAAGAAAGAAACTAACAAAATTATTGCAGGAGGAATTGCTGCTATCAATGCGGCGTTAAAAAATTTAAGTGAAGTCCCGTAAATAAAAAAAACGAGGAAATACGGGGCAGGCTTGGCTTGTAGTTCAGCATGGCAAAGTTATAAAAGATTCCCTTTTCCAAGTTTTTTGGAGGAGGGAATTTTTATAAATGAATAAATGTGATAAAGCATAGCAAAGAACAGGCGAAAGAGCAATACAGGCATCTATTAGATGAAGAGAAACTGAAAAGCACGGAATTCAGATACGGAAAAATTACGAAGAAAGTTGTTATTTATCGCGGAGAAAATGCGACTTTGGAAAACGGAATCGAATACAGAAACGTAGAAGATTATTTGAAATCGCTTGTCTGACCTGAAACTGAACAGTTCGGAAACGAAGAGCAAAAAACGAAAAAACAAAAAATAAAAAACTCGAAATTGCATATAAACACAGCTATTTCGGGCAACGCAGCCATATGAATAGACCTTGAAATATGAACTATTAGTATTCAGTTTCAAGGTCTTTTCTTTTGTAAAAATGTTGATTTTCCCTGTAAAACACTGCATTTTTGCGGAGTTTTAAGGGAGAAAGAGCATTAAAATATATCTTTCCTTAATTAAAATAAGGTTTGTTCTGTACTTGCTTAAAACAGATTTTGCTTGATTATACGTAGTTGTGTCTATGTTTTGAAATATAGAAATATATTACAACTTATAAGGTATTTGCATTATTCGGATTCCGTAAAAAACTTATGAAAATCCTTCTTTTTTATCTGTCAAAATAAAAAATACACATCATTAAACGGATGATGTGTTTTTTCATTTATTTTTTCAGTGCCAAATAAGTTGTTATTAAAATTAAATTTCATTTGTCAGTTAATCAATCAGTTTTTTTGCGGTTGTGTCGGAGGTCTGACGTTTTTGAATTCTCAGCCAGTTAAAAAAGGCATACAGGTCGTTGATCAGAAAAACCGAGAAGCAACATAAAACCGAAAGATATGACAAGTTTTCTATTGACGCCAAAGTCCACAAAATTATCAGTACAATATCGTTTAAAGCATAGGCTATTGCAAAATAAGGGCTGCGTCTATATGTGAGATAAGCCGCTACAAAACTTGTAGTCACCGATATAGTGCTTGGAATGATATTATTCGTATTAAAAGCTTTTAATATAAAGTAGAATACAACGGTAACAATAGCGGCAAGCAGGAACATAACAAAGATTTCTTTTTTATGTATGGAGTTAATCTGCACTTCTGACTTTTTGCCGTTATAAGGGTGTTTCAGCCAAGTAATTAAAGAGATAAACGCCATTGGCGCAGTCATTCCAAGGTAGGTAATCATTTCTCCGTAATAAGCGTAGCTTAACGAAATAATCCCGTAAAGAACGCAGAAAATCAGTATAAGCAGCTGTCCTAACGGATTTCCTTTTGCATTAAAAATAAGAGAAACGACTCCTATAAGCGAGGCTGTAAGCGCAAGATAATTTGTCCTGTCAAAAATGCAGAAAACTGCTATAATTGTGAGTACGGACAAAACAAGCAATAAAACTTCGGTTCGTGTAAAATCTTTGAAAATGTTACGGTTTTTCATGGCTTAAACAAAAAAAAGCATTCATTTGCACGTCTTCTAAGACCTAACGACGCACAAACAAATGCAATAGCATTTTTTCTACCCGGTGGCAGTTTTTATTGTAAAAAGAATAGCATATTATCAAAATACTGTCAAATAAAATTTAGCTGAAATTTATTACTTCATAATAAAATAGCAAATTTACAAGTTAATATAAAATCATTATGCGCTTGACATAGGTACGAAATCGTACTATAATACAATGGTACGAAATCGGACTTTTTCAATCGGGAGAATTATTATGAAAACTGAAAGTTCAAATAATTTAAAACGTTACAATAATCTTATAGGGGAAATCGAATCCGTTTATCATGACGTTTCTTTGAAATTCGGAATTTCGGACAGCGTAAGCAAAATAATATACACGATTTGCGACAATGGCGGTAGCTGTATGTTAAGCGATATACGCAAATTAACAGGTTTAAGCAAGCAAACGGTCAAATCTTCGATTCGTAACCTGGAAAAAGAGAACATCGTGTATCTTAAAGCGGTTGACGGTAAGACTAAGGAAGTGATTTTTACGCAGAAAGGCTGCATATTTGCGGAAAATACTGCATTGCGTCTTATTGGTATTGAAAACGAAATTTTTGATTCATGGGAAGATAAGGATGTTGAGACATATCTAAGGCTTACGGATAAATTTCTGGCTTGTATACGGGAAAAAGTCAAAAAATTATAGCTTTTACAAATTATCTCATCTATTTAAATAACTTTTAAAATTTCAAAAAATGCAAGCAGCGACGCTTTCTTTAAAACACGACGCTACGGGGTGAAAGACAAATGATTCAGCTTTCCGAACATTTTAATTATAAAAAACTTATTCGTTTTACCATGCCTTCCATAATTATGCTTGTCGTTACATCAGTTTACGGCGTAGTGGACGGTTTTTTCGTTTCTAATTTTGCGGGAAAAACCTCTTTTGCGGCAGTTAATTTTATAATGCCCTTTCTTATGATAATGGGTTGCGTGGGGTTTATGTTCGGTACGGGCGGCGGAGCATTAATAGCCAAAACAATCGGAGAGGGAGACAGAGAAAAAGCAAAACAGCTTTTCAGCATGATTGTATTTGCTTCCGCATTGTGCGGAGTTCTGTTGGCAATACTCGGTTTACTTATAATAGAACCCGTAGCAAAACTTTTGGGCGCAGAAGACCGATTGCTGTCGGACAGTCTGCTTTACGGAAGGATTATTCTGATTGCAATACCGTTTTATGTTTTACAGTTTGAGTTTCAATGCTTGTTTGCTACGGCGCAAAAACCAAAGCTGGGACTTTTTGTTACGGTAGCGGCAGGTTGTACTAACGTTGTTCTGGACGCGCTGTTTGTTGCGGTTTTCAAAATGGGTTTAACGGGAGCCGCCGTTGCAACCGCGCTTAGTCAGTTTGTCGGAGGGTTGATACCTTTAATATATTTTTGTTGTAAAAACAGCAGTTTATTGCGTTTTACTAAATTCGGATTTAACGGAAAAGCATTGTGTAAAACCGTAACTAACGGCTCTTCGGAGCTTATGTCAAATATATCCATGTCGATTGTCGGAATGCTTTATAATTTTCAGTTGCTGAAATACGCAGGTGAAAACGGAGTTGCCGCTTACGGCGTTTTAATGTACGTCAACATTGTTTTTCAGGCTGTATTTCTTGGTTTTTCCGTGGGAACAGCTCCTGTAATCAGTTTTAATATGGGGGCGAATAACTTTGAAGAGCTGAAAAATCTGAGAAAAAAATGTCTGATGATGATTGGCGTCTTTTCGGTTGCGATGTTTGTGCTTGCCGAGACGCTTGCAAAGCCGCTTTCTTATGTTTTTGTCGGTTACGACGGCGAATTGACAGACTTAACGGTAAGGGCGTTTTATATTTATTCCTGTTGCTTTTTGTTTTCGGGATTTTCCATTTTCGGGTCATCGTTTTTTACGGCTTTAAACGACGGATTGGTTTCGGCATTGATTGCTTTTCTAAGGACGCTTGTATTCCAGCTCATAGCCGTGCTGTGTCTGCCGCTGTTATTCAAACTTGACGGGATATGGATTTCCATAGTCGTTGCGGAAATCATGTCCCTTTTCGTCACATTATTTTTCTTTATAGCCAAACGTAAAAAATATAATTATTAATTTGATGTCTATTTGTTAAATGTAAGTTAAACCTAATACAAAAAACAAATATTCTGTAATTAAAAACGATTGATTGTATATTTTAATTCTTGTAAAAATGCATTAACAAACTACTAGCATCTGATTGCGCTTTTAAAAACCGATATAAACAGTATTGACAAAAAAATACCTGTTGTTTATAATATACTCAACACGTTAAATTAATAAACAAAAACTGATTCGAAGGTAATTCGGGCATTTTTAATTTGTTGTCTGAAAAGTTGCATTTTAAGTTGGCGGGAAAATATCAATGACTAAAAAGGGAGAAAAGAGCAAAACCGTAAAGGCGCCCAAAGGGACTTGGGGAAAGATTCTGAAAACGGTTTTTTCATGCTGTCCTGTTTCTGCTCCTTTTTACGTTTTATGGACGCTTTCAGCGGTGGCGGCGTCGTTCGTTATGCTGTATGCGCTTGAAAATCTGGTTGAAGAGGTGTCGGCAGCGGCTGCAGGAACGGGCTCGACGCAGATTATGGTAAGGCTTATAGCAATTCTCGCGGTATGCGTGGCGTTAAAATCGGATTGGGCTGTAAATCGGCTGTTCCGCAATCGAATGTGTTACATGCTTAATAAAAAGTTTGCTCCGCGGATAATGGAAAAATATTCGCGGCTGGATTTTTACTGTTACGAAGACGAAGAAATGCGCAACGTGATGCACTTGGCGACAGATAATCCCATAATACTACCCGTGGACGCATTTTTTTCAGCCGTAAACGGGATGGGGGCGGTACTTTCCAATATTTCCGTTATCGCCTATTTTCTTACCGTGTCGGTTTGGATGGCGCTTATTTTCGGAGTTCTTGTTTGCGCCGTAACCGTTTTTGACGTTTTGGGCAACCGCGAAGTAATAAAAGCACAGTGGGAGCGCACGCCCGATTCGCGCCGTAAAACGGATATTTTCAATTTGTTTTGCGATAAAAATTCAGTATTCGAGCTTAAAGCGGGTGGTGCGGATTATCTGGAAGAAAAGTATAAAACGCTTTCTGAAAAGGAGTCCAAGCGAATTTTAGCCGGGTCGTTGCGCGGAATGAGATATAATGCAGTAAGTTTGGTTCTGCTTGCGTTGTGGGTTGCGGGGATGACTTTACTTTTTGTTTCCATGATGTCAAAAGGTGAAATGACTGCAGGAGTAGCGGTTACGGTGGTTATGTCGTTTCCCGTTACGCTTAACACCGCATGGGCGATTGCGTCTAGATTCAAAAAAAGCTACCAGTCTTATATTTCCGCGGGGTATGTGTACAGACTGATGAATTTCCCCGAACGTAAAGGAAACGGTTTGTCTTTAATCTCTTCCGTGCCCGAAGTGGAGTTCGATAACGTATGGTTTCGTTATCCCGGTACGGACAAATTTATATTAAAAGGACTAAGTTTCCGTCTGTCGGCAGGGACAAGCACTTCGCTTGTGGGCGAAAACGGTTCAGGCAAAAGCACGTCCGTAAAACTATTGTTAAGACTTTACCGTCCTACTTCGGGGAGGATACTGTTAAACGGTAAAGACATTTGGGAATATCGGGAAGAAGATTATTATAAAACGGTAGGGGCGGTATTTCAGGACTTTGCCAGGTATGAACTGCCTTTCGACGAAAATATCGCGCTGTGCTTAAATCCCGATTTGACAAGCGTAAAGGAAACGTCGTTTTATAAAAGTACTGTTGCGGCGGCGGGAAGCGAAAAGGCATTTATCGGCAAAAGACTTCAAGGCGGCAAAGATCTTTCCGGCGGAGAGTGGCAAAAGCTTGCAATTTTACGGCTTTTGTACCGTTCGCCTTCGATGATGATTCTGGACGAGCCTACTGCAAGCCTTGACGCGCGGGCGGAAAACGAAATTTATTCAGCTTTTGAAAAGCTTGTAAAGGAAAAAACCGCGCTTTTCATCTCGCACCGTATGGCGCTTTCGCGCATTGCAGACAACGTCCTGGTGCTTGTCGACGGTAAAGTAGCGGAAAGCGGGAAGCACGACTTACTTATAAAAAAGGAGGGATATTATGCCCGGCTGTTCGAAAAGCAAGCGGAATGGTATAGGGACAATCTTTAGATTCCTCCGCGATTTTATGAGCGCCGCGCCATTTACTGCGATTTTGACGCTGGTGTTAAATCTCGCAATCGCCCTTGTTCCCGCAGCAGTGTCGCTGTTCACGGGACTTATAACCCAGCGTATAAACGCCGGTACGGGTGTGGGTTTTGCAACGGGAGTTGCCGGGCTCATGATAATGCTTGCACTTAATCAGGGACTCTTTTATTTAACCGACCCTTTGCACGCGCTTTTAATTGAAAGGGCGCAAAACCGCATGAACGCTTTATTCTTGAAAAAAATCAAGGCGATAGAACTTATCGAATTTGAAAAAACCGATAAACTGGACCGTATTTTCCGTTTAAGAAAATGGCTTAACGAATATAAGCTTGTGGATTTTTTCTTCAGCCTTCGTTTTCAGATAATAAATTTTATATCGCTTGTTTCTTTGATAATAACTTTGGTAGCTTTTACTCCTTGGCTGGCGGTAATCGGCATATTAAGCGCGTTGCCGTCGCTACTGGTCCGTCTGGTTGAAGGAAAGAAATATTTCAAAATGCAGCTTGAAACGGAAAATCTGGAGCGTAACCGAGCCTATTTTTGGTCGTTGTTCCGAACGGGTTCCACCGCAAAGGAAATATTGACTTACGGCGCAGGCGGTTACTTTTTATCCAATTGCAAAAAAACCGATCTTGAAATGACGACGAAAATGTATAAGTTCGCTCATTTTCACTCTTTACTCCTTCTGGCGGCGACGGTATTTGCGGCTGCAGGGTATGCGGCGGGACTGGGATTTGCCGCTTATATGACGGCAGCGGGAACACTGGCGGTTTCGGGATTTTCGGCAAGCGTATCCGCTTTTTTGTCAATACAGAATTCGGTATTCAATATGTCTGCGGAAGCGGGATATCTTCGTGAAACCTCGTCGTGCATTTTCGAATATTATTGGTTTTTGGATATTAAGGCTGAAAATGAAAAGTCACTTAATCAACTGAGGTTTGAAAAATTAGAGGTAAAAAACGTCTGTTTTGCCTACCCTGAAGGGAAGGAGGTACTCAAAAACGTCAGTTTTTCGCTTTATAAAGGTAAACACATCGCCATAGTAGGCGAAAACGGAAGCGGCAAAACGACGCTCGTTAAACTTATTTCAGGGGTTTATATGCCTTCAAAAGGCGAAATTCTGATTAACGGCATTAAAGTTGACCCTCAAATCGCGGTGGACTTTCGCGGCTTATTTACTTTAATGAATCAGAATTACATAAAATATAAAGGCGACGTAAAGGAAAATATTTTTTTATCCGCACCCCATTTAAGAGAAGATAAAGAGAAAATGCAGGATTTGCTTTCTTCAAGCGCGCTGTCCGAAGACGGACTTACGCTGGACTTAACGCTTGGCAGAGAATATGACGGAGCCGAACTGTCTGAGGGACAGTGGCAGCAGCTGGCGTTTTTACGAGCGTTATTTAAAAGATACGAAATAATACTTTTGGATGAACCTACAAGCGCAATAGATTCCGAAAACGAGCATAAGCTGCTTGCAGGGTTTGTAAAAGCAATGCAGGATAAAAGCGCGGTAATAGTAACGCATCGTCTTTCGCTTTGCAGGTTTGCCGACGAAATTCTGTTTCTGGACGGCGGCAGGATAGTAGAGCGCGGTTCACATGACGAGCTTATGGAAAAGGGCGGCAAATATTGCAGAATGTACGAAATGCAAAGCAAGTGGTATAAGTAAACGGCTTTGTTTTCGTATGTTTTGATTAGACATAAAACTTACCTTTTTTAACATGAAAATTATGTCGCGATTTCGCGTCGACGTTCTTGTAAAAAATTTAATAGTTTTTTGCCGCCAAAAAATATTATTTAATAAAAAAAACCTATCTTTGAAATGCACCTCCTAAAGTTTTGTCTAACTTTTGGGGTGCATTTCACGGTTCTCTTTACCGTGCGGATTTTTTTTTGCAAATTTTAAAGCAGGTCTACAAAAAAATTTATTGTGCAGCAAATTATATGCATTAATTAAGTAATAAACTTAAGCCTTATTTGCCGTCCTTGACTTTCGATAATCCGTTTGATATAATCATTCAAGGTAAGCGTGAATGTAAAATTGTCAATTAACAAATCGCGTCTGAAACATTTATATAATACGTTCGGGAGGAAAAAATCTTGGACACTACCTTAATGACGGTAATAGGTTTTTCGATAATATTCTTGGCTACTGCTTTGGGCAGTGCGACGGTATGGTTTTTTAAAGGCGAAGTGTCCGAAAAAGTCAATACCGCTTTTCTCGGATTCGCGTCGGGAATCATGATAGCGGCGTCCGTGTGGTCGCTTATCATTCCGTCTATAGAGGGCGCAAGCGATTGGGGTAAATGGAGTTTTATCCCTGCGGTTGCGGGTTTTCTGGCGGGCGGATTGTTTTTGGTTCTGATTGATAAAATCGTACCTCATTTTCACTGCGGAACGTGCGAAGACGAAGGCCCGAAATCATCATTGAATAAATCCGCCAAAATGTTTCTTGCAGTAACCATACACAATATTCCCGAAGGACTTGCCGTGGGCTTTGTTTTCGGCGCCGCGGCGGCAGTGGGCGAATATGCGGCTTTTGTGTCCGCGCTTGCGCTGGCAGTGGGAATGGCTATACAGAATTTTCCCGAAGGGATGGCGGTTTCGCTTCCGTTGAAAAAAGAAACGGGCAGCAGGGGCAAGGCCTTTCTGTTCGGCGCGGCAAGCGGCGCGGTGGAGCCTGTTTTCGCGGTTGTGGGTTATTTCGCGGCAGCGGCATTAACGTCTTTTCAGCCGTGGCTTTTATCGTTTGCCGCAGGCGCTATGATTTTCGTGGTGGCTGAAGACCTTATTCCCGAATCTCATCTTGCTTCGCATCCGCATCTCGGGACATGGGGCGTCATGATAGGTTTTGCCGTAATGATGGTGCTTGACGTGGCTTTGGGATAAAAAATTTTTTTGCATTTGTAATTAAAATCCGTTGCGATTAAAATGCCGTGATGCTATAATATTGGTTAATATAATATAGATAAAAATTATAGTTTCTTGGCATATTTTTAAGGTTATTTTAAGTTTGCAGTTATCTGGGGGGTGAAAGGATTGTTAACGAATAATGTTACTGAGGCAATCAAAGCATTAACGGAAAAACCCGTAAAAAGCACAAGTTTTCAGCGGGTGGAAATTTTTGCTTCGTTAAAAGACGCTTATAGGAGTTTATCTCAGCCCGAACGTTTCGGAAAAATAATGTTTGATTTTTTGTCGCGTGTGGACGTCCCGATTAAAGCGAACGATGTTATCGCAGGCAGATACACAGACAAAGAATTGACGGAAGAAGAGGAGCTGTTTTTCCAAAATTTTATTCATGACCCCTCAAACGTGTACCGTACCGCGGTTTTTGAAACGGGTCACTGCACGCTTGACTGGGAAGACCTTATAAATTCGGGACTTACGGGCCTTAAAAAGCGAGCTGAAGAAAGCCTTGAAAAGCAGACTCAAGAGGACAAAAAAGCGTTTCTGCGCGGAGCAATCCTTTTTTACGACGCATTGATTAACTTTATTTCGAGATATGCCGAAAGCGCCGAAAATTCAGGGAAAACCGAGCTTGCCTCCGTTTTGCGTTCGCTTACTCAAAGCGCGCCCCAAAGTTTCAGGGCGGCGGTTCAGCTTTTATGGATAGTGGCGTTTATAGACTGCGCGTATATTACCGAAAACCCGACTTTAAGCCTGGGAAGACTTGACCGTTATCTTTACCCTTTGTACAAAAAGGACATCGAAAGCGGGGAAATTACGCGCGACGATGCTAAGGAAATATTAACGGATTACTATTGCAAGCATAATCTCATAATGGGCAGGGGAGAACATCAGCTGGGCGACGAGGCGACAACCACGGGTTTTTCGCGCATACTCAATTTCGACGCGCCTCAATATCTTGCGATTGCGGGCACCGACGAATACGGCAAGCCCGCCGTCAACGAGCTGACTTTGCTTATGGCGGAATGTATCGAGCCGCGCTTTAAAAACCCCGTTTTCGTTGTGCGCTATTATGAGGGCATGGCGGACGATTATCCCGAGCTTTGGTCCGTTATCTGCAAAAAAGCGCTTCAAAGTTCGTCGCTGATGATATACAACGACAACGATGTGATTTCCGCGTTTTCCGCCATGGGCGTAGATATAGCGGACGCGCGCAATTACGAACATTTCGGCTGTAACTGGGCGGGACTGGGCAAGGATTCCTGCTGGATGTTGTCGTCGCCTCATTCAAGTCATTTTTGCCCCGAAATGACGGAGGATGAACGCGAAAAACTGGAAGTGCATTATATGCGGACAAATTCTTCGGGCGGCTGGGTGGAAGACTTTACAACAGCATTTAAAACCGTAACGCAGGAAAAAGAAAGTTTCGATATTGATGACCTTTATTCGGCATTCTTTAAGCGCGTAAGAGAATTTGTCAGAATTAAGCTTGACCGTATAAGGCTTGAATTAATCGTGAGAAATCGCCATCCGTCTAAAATTCTCACTTTCGGAGATTGTTTCAGAATTCAGCCTGTGCTGACGGCAACGGCAAACAACGCGTCCGCCGCCAAATACCATTTTGAAATTCAGTCGTTTATGTGTTTTGCAAGCGTTGTCGACTGCTTTACGGCGGTAGACGTTCTCGTTTTGCGCGACAAAAAAATAACCGCCGAAACATTGCTTAAAGCCTTGGAGGCGAATTTTGTCGGTTACGACGACGTTCTCGCTATGTGCAGAAATGCCGAAAAGTTCGGCAGCGACGGCGACTTAAGCAACCGTCATGCGGAAAGATTGGCAAACGAATATCTCAAAATTCTGCGTGACGAAAGCAAACCTTATGCAGAAAAATACGGAATAATTCTCATGCCGTCCATTCAAAGCGATACGCATAACATTAAAATGGGCGAGTGTTTCGGCGCAAGTGCAGACGGAAGACTCGGCGGGCAGCCTTTCTCACAGAATTCTCGCCCGCAGTTCGGCTCTTGTTCGAAAGGACTTACCGGAATGCTCGGCTCGCTTTTGCATCTGCCTTTCCGCGGTTTTGCATCAGGTTCGCTTAATCTGGACGTTCAGCCCGCGATGTTTGCCGGAGAAAAAGGCGAAAAACTTTTTGAAAACATTCTGAAAACTTATTTCGATAACGGCGGACTTCACGTCCAGGTGTCTTGCCAGGACGTTAACGAGCTTATCGACGCACAAATTCACCCCGAAAATCACCGTGACCTTACGGTGCGCGTTACGGGTTACAGCGGAATTTTCGTCGACATGACGAAAGCCGTACAAGATTACGTTATAGCGAGGATGAAAAATTGAAACAAACAGATTTCGGCGGATTAAGAGTAAGCGAAGTGTGTCTCGGCGCCATGAATTTCGGCACTTCGACTGACGAAAAAAATTCTTTTGAGGTGCTTGACGCATTTGTCGAGGGTGGCGGAAATTTTATAGATACGTCCAATAATTACGCTCATTGGCTGGGCACGGGCGACGAAAGCGAAACCACTTTGGGTAAGTGGCTTCGTTTGCGCGGAAACAGGGATAAACTGATTATCGCCACAAAAGTCGGATTCGACCGCCACGGCAAAGGGCAGGGGCTTAAAAAAGAGCAAATCGAATATTGGATAGACGAAAGCCTCAGGAAACTGAACACAGATTACGTCGACGTCTATTACGCGCACACCGACGATCCGACTACGCCGCTTGAAGAAACCATGGAAGCGTTCGATTCGCTTGTAAAAAAGGGCAAGGTGCGCGTGATTGCCGCAAGCAATTACGACGTCTGGCGTTTTATGGACGCCAATCTTGTCGCAAAAGAGCGCGGTTTCGTAAGCTTTCAGGCAATGCAGCAAAGGTTTTCTTATTTGCAGTCTTCGGCTGCGTGTCCACCTAAATATAAGTATAACGAGTTCACTTCGCGCGAAAGATTACGTTTTCTTTGCGACCGTAAATTGCCGCTTGTCGCGTATTCGTGTCTTGCGGGCGGCGGATATGCGGATAAATCAAGATTTGCCCCCGATTACGTTCTGGGTAGCCGTTACGATACTTTAACCGAGATGGCTGCGGATAAGGGTGTATCGGCAAACGCATTGGTTGTCGCATGGATGGTAAATCTTTACCGAGTCAAAGATTATCCTACGGTCATACCGCTTTTTGCGTCGTCTAACGCGCGGCATTTTACGGAAAATCTCAGCGGCTGCGAAATAGAATTAACCGACGAAGAAATGGAAACGCTTACTAAAGCTTAAGCTCTTTCGGATTGTGAAAAATGAAAGTTCCTTTGATATTCGACATCGTAAGAGGTTCGACAGTAGACGGCCCCGGGATAAGGACTACAGTATTTTTCAAGGGTTGCAACCTTGACTGCGCGTGGTGTCATAACCCCGAAGGCAAGTCGCCGTTTCCTCAGCTTGCTTTTTTTGGGGAAAAATGTTCGGGGTGCGGCGCCTGCGCCAGGGTGTGCCCTAAGGGAAACAACGAATGTCTTTTGTGCGGCGCTTGCGTATCGGTATGTAAAACGGGCGCAAGAAAAATATACGGCAAAAGTTTGTCTATGGACGAAATTTTCGATGAAATAAAAAAGGACAAGCTTTTTTACGACGCTTGCGGGGGCGGAGTAACGTTTTCGGGCGGCGAGTGTATGCTGTATCCCGAATTTTTGGCTAGCGTTGCAAAAATGTGCAAAAACGCAAATATATCCGTTGCCATAGATACTGCGGGTTGCGTCCCCTATGAATATTTCGAAGCGGTAATGCCGTATGCCGACGTGTTTTTGTACGACATAAAATGTATATCTGCCGACCGCCACAAAAAGTTTACGGGAAAAGACAACGGTATTATACTTAAAAACTTTGAAAAGTTAATCAAAACCGATAAGCGTGTAATCGTTCGCGTACCCGTTATAGACGGATTTAATTCGGACGACGGTGAAATGAAAAAGATAAGGGATTATCTTGCCGATAAGAACGTTGAAACCGAGTATTTGAAATATCACTCCATGGGCGAATCGAAAAAAACGGCTTTATCGTATTTTAACGTGAAGCGGCAGTGTTTATGAGGACAGTAAAATTTATAAATGTTTATGACAATCCGCATGACAAAAATCAATCGGATTGACGAAAAAATCGCAGGAGGAAAAATTTATGGATAAGTGGAGCGTCGAAAAAACCAATGACTGGAGCAAAAAACAAGGTTGGTTAAGGGGGTTCAATTACCGTCCCGCCGATTGCCGTAACAGTGTGGAAATTTTTCAGGAATACGGATTTGCAGACCATTTGCCCTTAATGGAGTCGGAGTTTGCTCTTGCCGCAAGCATAGGGTTTAACACTATGCGGCTTATCAATTCGTGTGAGGTGTGGCGCGACCAGCACGACGGATATATGGCGCGTCTTGAAAAGATAATAGAGCTTGCTTATAAAAGCGGGATAAAAACCATGTTGTCTTTCGGCAACGACTGTTGCCCGCCTAAATCGCTTTTTGTACCCGTAGTATACGGCCCGCAGCCGCTTGACTTAGGGTATCACGGCGGCGTAAAAAACACTCCGCATAAAAGTTACGGCGAAGCGGGATATAACCCCTTTGTAGACGAACCCGACGGACGCAGGAATCTTATCGCCATGACAAAGGAAATCGTAAAACGCTATGCCGACGACGAAAGAGTGGTCGTTCTGGATATTTTTAACGAACCGGGAAACGGCAGGCGCGGCTCCATGAGTCTTGACGCCATGCGGGAGATGTTCGCCGTGGCAAGGAATGAAAACCCAATACAGCCGCTTACCGCGGGGATATGGAGTTACGACATCGATTTTGAAAAAGGCGAGCTGTATTTTACGGGAAATTGCGGGGAAATACAGCAAGCGGCGCTTGACTTAAGCGACGTAATAAGTTACCATGATTACGGCATATTTACAAGGTCGGCTGCGCTTATCAAAGTGCTTAAAAACAAATACAACCGTCCGCTTTTCAATACCGAATGGCTTAACAGGATTCAAAACAACAGTATTTTCGATCAATATCCGCTGATGATGGCGGAAAAAGTCAACTGTTATTGCTGGGGTCTTGTCGCAGGAAAAAGCCAGACGTTCGAGCCGTGGGAGTCCATGTGGCAGAGCGTGGAAAACGGAACCGCTCCTAAGGAGTGGGATTTGACTAAATGGATGCACGACCTTTTCCGCATAAGTCACCGTCCTTACGACCCTGAAGAAATCGAGCTGATAAAGCGCATAAACGTCTTTGCCGACGCTGTATATAAGCCGTAACTCAAGCAAAATAAGCGGTAAATAAGCGTTTTAAACTAACAATGCCGATTTTGTTTGCCCATGTCGTAAAACCGAAATGCTGAAAATATGATTTTTAATTTTTCTAATCGTTTTATTTAAGACTCTTGCATTGTTTATGTCTTTCGGTAGCAAAATAAAAACATGAAAGCATCAGGGCATAACATATTTTTAAGATTAATTTTGTTGCTTATCGCTTTAACGGCAGGTCTTGTTTTATCAGCCGCGGTGTATGCAGAAAACAGTGACGGGCGTATTGCGACTAATAAGATTAATGCGGCAAATTACGCTTATGCGCAAGAAGCGGACGTTACAAGCAAAGAAGGCGACGTTACCGTAAGTGAAGAAAATTTTCCCGATTCGGTTTTCAGAAACTGGATATTAAACTCTGCCAATCTGGGCGGAGCGGGCGCAGACGGCGTACTTACCCGGGAGGAAATCAGCGCAATAACTTCAGTTTATATTCTGCCTTCCGACGGGTTAAGAATAAAAAGTTTGGAGGGAATCAGCTGTTTTACCGCAATTACCCAACTTATAGTGCCCAATCATGAAATTGTGTCTTTAGACCTTACCGATAACACCGAATTAAATTATATAAACTGTTCCTATAACCGTTTGACGCTTCTTAAAGTTTACGGATTAAGTAAAGCAGAAACCTTATTCTGCGAATTTAATTATCTTTCGGAGCTGGATCTTACGGGACTTACGGAATTAACCACATTGTACAGCAGACACAACTTGCTTAAAAGTCTTGATTTAAGCACAAATAAAAAGCTTAAGTTTATCGAAACGTTTGACAATCTGATTACGGATATTGACGTTACCGGGCTCAGCGAGCTTGAATTTTTGCATATCGACCATAATAAGCTTACCAAACTGGACATGAGTAAAAACCTTAATCTTAAAGGCAGCGGCTTTGTGGTGCGTAACAACGACGTAAGAGAAATTATTTTGCCTGTAATTGACGGGTTTACGGTTTATTACGACGATTTTGCCGAACAGGATCCCATTGCCGGTTATGAAAATATGGAATGGTATGCCGACGAGCTTTACACTCAGCCTATAACTTCAGACGTTACTGCGCAAGGTCAGACTCTTTACGGCAAAAGGGTACCCAACAAATATACCGTAAATTTTGAGGGAAACGGCGGCAGCGGACTTCCTTCGTCTGTAGTTACTTATTACGACCTGGAAACTGCCTTGCCAGACAATATTCCCGTTAAAAAAGGTTATACCTTCATCGGGTGGGGGACTGACGCTTACAATCCTTCTGAAATTTATTCCGCGGGCGAAAGCGTAATCAACCTTGCGGGTAAAAAATACAACGGCGACAAAGTAACGCTTTACGCGCAGTGGGAAGCCGTTTCCTATAACCTGAAATTCGATTCAAACGCTTCGGACGCATCGGGCGAAATGGAACAGATTACCTTAAAATACGGGCAATCGATGCCTCTTCCCGAAAACTTATTCGCGCGTCCTAAATACGATTTTATCGGTTGGGCTTATACTTCCGACGGAAAAGTCGCTTTTACCGACCGACAGGCAGTGCTTAATCTTGCTTTTGCCGAGGGCGAAACCGTAATTCTTTACGCCGTTTGGGAGCTTACGGCCGAGGAAATAGCAAAACCTTACGTCCTGCAAATTCAAAATATATTTGAAGAATATTCTTCGGTGCAATACGTTGCCGAAGACTGGGACAAACTGTTTTCTTCTTATAATTCATCATTGCAAAAGTTAAAAGAAGCAGGTAAAAACGAACAGAAAATGCGGGCGGAAGTAGAAACTTGCCGTCAGGCGCTTAAAAACGTTCCTACACTTGAGGACAGAGTGGACGAAATTGTTTCGGGGTGGAGAAACGAATTTTCGTCAAGGCTCAGCGGCGTTTATAACCCTCCGTTATCTTTAGGTTCGGGTAAACTTGCTTTAGCCGCAGCAATTGAAGCGGCTGAAAAAGCCGAATTGAATAAACTTATGGACTATTCGACGCTTACGGATTCAACATGCAAAGAACAGACGGCAGCGCTTGCAGGCAGCGAGCTTTCTTCGGATTTAGCGCGAATTAATGTTTTTTTAAGCGCGTCCGATTGGATTGTCCGCGCGGAGGATGCCTGTTTATTACCCAAAAACGAAATTAAATTTTCAGCCTGGTCTTTATTCGATTCAATAACCAAAGATTACGATACGTTGACCGCGGAGCAAAAAGCTTACGTATCGGAAGAGGTATTGAGTACGCTTGATAAAAATTCTGCCTTTGCAAAAGCCAAAGAATACGCCGTAAGTCTTATAAAGCAATATCATTCTCAATTCGATATGCAAAATTATTACAGTGCGCAATGGAAAGAAATTTCGTCCGCGTTAAGCGTAAGCATAAACGGTATCGAAAACGCTTTTACCGAAGAAGAAATCGGTTTTTCTGTAACGGAAGGTAAAAATAACATGGACAGAGTGTTTACAAAATCGGAATACGATGCCGCTCAGACCGTGCCGGAAGAACCCGATGAAAAGCCTGAAATTCCCGATGAGAATCCTGACGAAACCCCCGACGAAACTCCTTCGGACACGGAAGAAACTCCACAACAACCCGAAAACAACGGAGTTCAAACTTTGGTTATTGTGTTATCGGTAATTGCGGCTGTTGCCGTTATGGGCGCTGTTGTGTTTTTTATCGTGAGAAAAAGACGCCGCAAACAGTAATGCCGAATTGTTTTAATGCCGTCCCGGTGCGGAAATTCGGTTTTTGATATTTGACCTTTATAACCTTTTAAAATTCTGATAAACAATTTGCTTTACGCATTTTAATTTAACTACAAACAAAGGTGACGGATATGGGCATCATTTCAAACAAAAGATACGGATCGGAGCGGGCTTTATACGGCATTGAAAACACGGTTGTCGAAAATTGCCGCTTCGAAGGAGAAGAGGACGGCGAATCGGCTTTGAAAGAAAGCCGCGCAATATCGGTTAAAAATTGTTTTTTCGATTTGAGATATCCGTTATGGCACGGCAAAAGTCTGAAATTGGAAAATTGCGAAATGACCGAAAACTGCCGCGCAGCTCTTTGGTACGACAAGGACGCGATAATTTCCGACAGTAAGCTTAACGGTATAAAAGCACTGAGGGAGTGTAAAAACGTCAGTATCAAAAACTGCGAAATACACTCGCCCGAGTTCGGCTGGAAAAGCTCCGGACTCGGACTGAAAGACGTTACTCTCGATTCGGAATACGCCTTTTTGGAAAGCCGTAACGTTTTTATAGATAAGTTGAACTTCAACGGTAAATATTCTTTTCAGTACGTAAAAAACGTTATAATCAAAAATTCCGTTCTAAACACCAAGGACGCGTTCTGGCACGCAAAAAACGTCACGGCGGAAAATTGCGTGCTGGACGGCGAGTACATCGGCTGGTATTCGGAAGGACTGACTCTGTTGCGTTGCCACATCAAGGGAACGCAACCTTTCTGCTACTGCAAAAACCTGAAGCTTGTGGATTGCACCATGGAAAACTGTGACCTTGCGTTTGAATACAGCGATGTGGACGCGGAAGTAAAAGGCGGCATAACGTCCGTAAAAAATCCGCGAAAAGGCAGAATAATCGCCGACGAAATAGGGGAAATCATACATACGTCCGATTCAAAATACACAACGCGCGCAAAAATCTCAATAAGAAAAAAATAAATAACGGAAAGCACTTAAAAATCCTATTCAAACATTTTGACTGCTGAAAAGACGGCACGAAGCATTTTCCGTGTTGATTTTTTTTCGCAGTCTTAAATCGGTTTTTTCCGAACTTATCTTTTTGCGTTTGACAAAACGTTTTTTCCGATATATCATAATCAAGTAGGTATTTGTTATGAAAGAAAACGATAAAAAATTTTTTGATTACGTATCGGAAAGAAAAACGATATGCGCTGGTTCGGAAATTCATGCTTTGATGCACGGATTTGCCGCACGTGCGCAAAAGTTAACCCGTAAAATAAACGCGGGCAACAATTCGCCCTTAAAGACGGTAAAACTCTTTTCAAAGCTGACGGGCCGTAAAGTCGACAGCTCGTTCAGGCTTTTTCCGCCTTTTTATACCGATTGCGGCAAAAACATAACTGTCGGCAAAAACGTTTTCATAAATTCGGCATGCTGTTTTCAGGACCAGGGCGGCCTGGAGATAGGCGACAACGTGCTTATAGGACATCAGGTTGTCATAGCCACTCTCAATCACCTTGCGGACCCGTTGCGCCGTGCGGATATGACGCCTAAACCCGTGAAAATAGGCAATAACGTCTGGATAGGTTCCCATGCGACCATATTGCCGGGAGTAACCGTTGGCGACAACAGCATAATAGCGGCGGGCGCTGTGGTAACAAAGGACGTGCCTGCAAATACCGTTGCGGCGGGAGTGCCGGCTAAAGTCATAAAAAAAATCGAAGGAGACAATAGCAATGAGTAAAAAGGTTTTCATAGTATCGTCCTCTCCAAGAAAAAACGGGAATTCCGATATTCTTGCGGAGTCTTTTTATAAGGGCGTAATTGACGGCGGTAACGAAGCGGTGAAAATCAATCTTCGTGAAAATAATCTTAAATTCTGCACGGGCTGTATGTGCTGCGCGGACGGAAAAAGGTGCGTAATCGACGATTTTATGAACGGGCTTTACGATACGGTTCAAAACTCGGACGTTCTTGTGTTTGCGACGCCCGTTTATTACTACAGCGTAAGCGGACAGCTTAAAACTTTTATGGACAGGCTTAATCCTTTATACGCGCGCAAAAACAGGTTCGGAAAAGTTTATTTGCTTGCCGCCTCCGCCGAGGACGACAAAAGCGCTATGGAAGGCGCGATAACAGCCGTCAAAGGTTGGACGGATTGTTTCGAGGGAGTTTCCGTCGCGGGCGTTGTTTACGGCACGGGCGTGGAAAAAGCAGGCGATATAAAAGGAAAAGACGCAGTTTTTGAAGCCTACGAAATGGGTAAAAGCGTTTAATATAATTTTTTATAATTAAGGAGGATTCTGTTTTTATGTTGGGAGATTTTACATATAGCAACCCTACAAGACTGTATTTCGGCAAGGACGCGCTTAACGGGCTTGATAAAGAACTTCCCAAATACGGGAAAAACGTTCTTCTCGTTTACGGCGGCGGCTCGATAAAGAAAAACGGCATTTACGATAAAGTCGTGAAATTGCTTAAGAAAAACGGCAAAGAGATTTTTGAGGACGCAGGAGTCATGCCCAATCCCACCGTGGAAAAACTGTACGAGGGTATAGAGCGCGCAAAAAAAGCAAAAGCCGACCTTATTCTTGCCGTGGGCGGAGGCTCGGTATGCGATTACGCAAAAGCCGTTTCGGTTTCGGTTTATTGCAAGGAAGATGCGTGGGATAAATATTTTATCAGATTCGAAGACGTCGACAACGAAATTATACCCGTCGGGTGCGTGCTTACAATGGTGGGTACCGGCAGCGAAATGAACGGCGGGTCCGTCATAACCAATTATGCGCAAAAACTGAAAATCGGCCACGTTTTCGGCGATAACGTTTTTCCTAAGTTTTCAATTCTCAATCCCGAATTTACTTTAACTATTCCGCGTTACCAGATGATTGCCGGATTTTTCGATATAATGTCGCACATTATGGAACAGTATTTTTCAGGGGACGACGACAACACGTCCGATTATATTTCGGAAGGGCTTATGCGCTCGCTGATTAAAAGTTCCGTTGATTCGGTGGAAAATCCTTTGAATTACGAGGCAAGAAGCAATATTATGTGGACCGCAACATGGGCACTTAACACTCTTGTCGCCATGGGAAAGGAAACCGATTGGGAAGTGCACATGATAGGACAGGCTATCGGCGCGCATACAAACGCCACTCACGGCATGACGCTTTCTTCGGTGTCGCTTGCGTATTACCGTTTGATTATGCCTTACGGATTGAAAAAATTCAAACGCTTTGCCGTCAACGTATGGGGCGTAAACGCGCAAAACAAGTCCGACCTTCAGGTTGCCGAGGAGGGGCTTTGCGAAATGGAAAAGTGGATGAACCGTTTGGGACTTGTCATGAAGATTTCGGATTTAGGCGTTACTCAAGATATGCTGGAAGGGATAGTGGACAGCACGCTTATCAATACGGGCGGATATAAAGTCCTGACAAAAGAAGACGTTTTAACCGTTCTTAAAGAAAGCATGTGACTTGCGCAGTTATAGTTTTTGAATTTCCATAAATTTGTTTTGCCGCGATAAGGGAATGCCTTTTTCGCGGCATTTTTTTGTGATTGAGACAGCGTGAAAAAGTAAAATTGCATTAAAAACGGCGGTTTAATTTATACTTGTTGCTTTTGTTTCACATTAAATACGCATTTATTGGAAAACTTTTCTTTTATGCCGTTAATTTACATGTATTTCAAGCAGATTACGGTTGCTTTTTTGCGTCCGATGTTTTATACTTGTTGTGTAGCAGCGACTTCAACGCGAGGTGTGTTTTTTTATAATGGCCGTTCTTGAAACGATTAACAATGTAGTTATAGGTATAGTTTCGGTTGCGTTTGCTTTTCAGGTAATATATCTTTTCCTGTTTTTTCTTAAGCCCGAACAATATCCGAAGGCTAAAGTCAAACATAAGTTTGCAGTTTTGGTCTGCGCGCACAACGAAGGCGAAGTTATAGGCGCAACGGTAAGAAACCTAATGCTTCAGAAGTACCCGCGTGAACTTTACAGGATTTTCGTAGTTGCCGACAACTGCACTGACGAAACTGCGTCAATCGCGCGGCAAGCAGGCGCCACGGTTTATATAAGGCAGGAAAGCGACCCTAAAAAACAGGGCAAGTCGTTTGCCCTCAAGTTCGGACTGAACAGGATGCTTGAAGATTTTCCCGACGCCGAATCCGTTATTCTCTTCGATGCGGATAATTTTCCGCTTCCCGATTACATAGACAAAATGAACGACGCTTTCGATTCGGGGGCGACGCTTGCGCGCGGATACAATCACGCGACCAACCTTACCCAAAACGTAGTTGCGGGCGTTTCGGGCCTTTGGTATATTCGCGACTGCCGGTTTAATTGTCATGCCCGTTCCGCGCTGAGAATAGGCGAGATGCTTGTGGGCGGCGGAATGATGTTTTCCGTGTCCGTTATCCGTGAAGACGGCGGCTGGAAAGCCATGGGCTACAGCGAGGACGCCGAGTTTACCTGTAATCAGCTTTTTAAAAAACGTAAAGCTCATTACGTGTCCGAAGCCGTGGTTTACGAGGACCAGCCTTCGACGGTAGGACAGCTTTTCAAACGCAATATGCGTATGGGGAGGGGACTTTTAAGGCTGTTTTTCACCCACGGAATAAAATGCCTTGCTTTATTTCCCGTGACGTTTAAGTATACGTTTCTCGATATGTTTCTCACGCTTTTGTTTATCCCCATCGCGGGACTGTGCTGCTTTTGGTTTCCTGCCTATTACATAATACTTTTCGGTCAGTTTCTGGAACCTTTGGATCACGCGCGGTTTGTGTGGGAAATTACAAATCTCGTCATAATACTTGTCTGCGCTTTTTTGATACCGTTCATAGCTCAGGCGTTTCTGGTATTTTTTCTTGACAGGAAAAAGATAGGCACTCCGCTCAGAAAAACTTTACCCGCGATAATTTCGTTTCCGCTTTTTATGATTATCTACGCGTTGGGTATAACCGCAGGATTTCTTTTCCGTGCAAAGTGGAAGTCGATAGACCGCAGTAAATTTTACGACAAAAGTTTTGTGGAAAAACTTGAATCGGAAACAGGAGTTCCGTTTGATTATATACTCGGCAAAAATCCGGAAAAGAAAGATTTTGCCCCGTATAAGCCGTCGTTTGTTTGCGATTCTAAACCTGTCTTAAATGCCGAAACGAAAATCAAAACGGATTTTGCTCCGTTTGAGGGTTCTTTTCCTTTAAGCGCATATCCCGAAGCCACAACTTGCGTTTCTCAAGCCGAATCGGAGGCGGCCGCGTCTTTGGATGATGACGATTAAATAATTAATATAATCGGACGGCATAAACAGCCGTCCGTTTTTTTATGTAAAAAAACCACAAAATAAAGTCTTAAAATTTTTTTAAGGTTAAAATTCGGCATTTTTTTGCGCAAAAAACCTTAATTTTGCCTTTTGCAATTTTGTCTTTCGCGTAAGGAACGCGTATTCCGCTTGACTAATTTTCAAATAAAGAATATACTTATTCCGAAATTAGTTTTTTCGGGCTTTTCCCGATGAAAAAAGGAGAGAATAATGGACGAAAAAAAGAGTAAGGGCCAGAAGCTTATGGAAAGCCTGTCCTATAAGAAAAAGAATTTTTTCGAGATTTCTTCCGAGAAAGAAATCAAAGAAATGTACGATTACAGCGAAGGATACAAAAAGTTTCTGGACGGTGCCAAAACCGAACGTGAGGCAGTGGCTTATGCGATTAAAATGGCGGAAGCAAAGGGTTACAAGCCATACAGCCTGGGCGACAAGCTGAAGGTCGGCGACAAACGCTATTACAACAATCGCGATAAAAGCGTTGCTTTATTAAAAGTGGGTAAAAACGACTTGACTAAAGACGGTATTCGCATTGTAGCGGCGCATATCGACAGTCCGCGTCTTGATTTAAAACAGAATCCGCTTTACGAGGACAGCGGTTTTTGCCTTCTTAAGACGCATTACTACGGCGGCATAAAAAAATATCAGTGGACTACGATACCGCTTGCGCTGCACGGAGTTGTAGTGCTTGCCGACGGCAGTCGCGTCGAAATCCGCGTGGGCGAAAATCCTGACGAACCCGTTTTTTACATCAACGACCTTCTTCCGCATCTGGGAAGAGAGCAGGTGACCCAACCCATGAACAAGGCCATCGGCGGCGAAGACCTCAATATAGTTGTGGGCGGACTTCCTTACTGCGACGAGGACGTCAAGGAAAAGATAAAATTAACCGTGCTGAAAATTCTTTCCGATAAGTACGGCATGAAAGAAGAGGACTTTTTAAGTGCGGAGCTTGCCGCCGTTCCCGCTTTTCCTGCGCGCGACGTGGGCTTTGACAGGGCTCTTATAGGCGCCTACGGTCACGACGACAGGGTTTGCGCTTATCCTGCGCTTACCGCGCTTTTAGACGATACAACCGAAGACAGGACGGTGCTTGCAATCCTTGTCGACAAGGAAGAAATCGGAAGCGAAGGCAATACGGGCATGCAGTGCAGTGTGTTCGAAGATATCATTAACGCCGTTTCCGCACAGTTCTCCATAGACCCCGCGGCGGTACGCGCGGCGTCCAAATGTCTTTCGTCCGACGTTACTTCCTGCTATGACCCCAATTTCGCATCCGTTTACGAAAAGCGCAACTCGGCGATAATTTCCTGCGGCACGGCAATGTGCAAGTTTACGGGTTCGGGCGGAAAAGGCGGTTCCAACGACGCGTCGGCGGAATTCGTGGGCGAGATAAGAAAACTGTTTGCGGAAAACAATATCTGCTGGCAGACCTCCGAATTGGGCAAAGTCGACATGGGCGGCGGCGGAACGGTTGCCAAATATATTGCAAAACTCAACATCGACACCGTAGACCTCGGAGTTCCCGTCATATCCATGCACGCGCCTTACGAACTTGTTTCCAAAGCCGACGTCTATTCCACTTACAAGGCATTCGCGGCGTTCATTAAATAATTTTCGCTATATCTGAAAAGGCTTTTCTTTTAATAAGGAAAAGCCTTTTTAATTTGATTTTTTATTAATTGAAAATATTTCGACTATATTTTATAATTAAATCACAACAAAACTATTTTTTAAGAAAGTGTGCGTAAACATTTGTGTTTTTGCGTGTTTTATATGTGTAATTCAGCCGTTGTAAGGAACTTCTGCCGAGTCAAAAGTTTCCAAAAGGTCAAAGGCGACGACGCATCTTTGCCAATCGGCGGCGTCGGCGGTTCTGTAATCCTCATAATATTGTGCGGGAACGTAAACTCTGAATCCTTCGGCATCCCACGTATAACCGAAAGACTGGTTAATTCCGTTTGGCATGGGGCCGTAGAAGTAGGCTTTTATGAGATTGCCGGGGTATTGGTTGCCGTTATTCTGACCGAACGCAAAATCTCCTATCCAAGTTAAGCTTGCGGGAAGTTTTATTTCCGTAAGCGATGAACACAGCGAAAAAGCGTAACTGCCTATATTCAGCAGTCCTTCGGGAAATTTTACCGACGGAAGAGCCGAACAGGAGAGAAAGGCGTTGTTGCCGATTTCTTCTAGTTCTGCGGGAAAAGTGACGGAAGTAAGCGCCTTGCAGCCTTCGAAAGCGTTTTCGCTTATGGTTTTAATTCCGGAACCTATGACTACGGACGAAAGAGCGGTGCAATTTTTAAAGGAGGTTTTGCCCAGGCTTGTCACGCTGTCGGGAATAGTGACGCTTGTCAAAGCACGGCAGTTTTCAAAAGCACTGCTTAAGATACTTGTCACGCTGTCGGGGATTGTTATTTTGGTTAAAGCGGTAAAGCCGTTAAAAGCTTTTGCGGAAATTGCAATAACGGGTTTTCCCTCGTATTCGGCGGGAATGGTAATTTCCGTAACCGTGGTTTTAACATCGCTTTTGCCTCTTACGTTATATCCCGTTTCGCTTTCGTTAAGCGTAAAAGAAAGGTTGGGATCCTCTTTGGGCTCTGCGTCGCCGCAACCCGTCATCATGATTGAAAGCGGGACAACGACAAAAATAAGAACAATAAAAAGTCCTATAATCCTCTTCATAACTCCTCCTTAAAAAAATATTTATTTAAAAAATCATACTCTAAGTATAATAATATTATAAAAATTAAAGAATGTCAATAGTGTTTTTTTAATTTAGCTTTAATTTCATATACGGTAGTTTGACCTTTATGTGAAGTAAATGGTATAATCATATCGGAGGATATCAAAATGACACATGTATACGTTGTGCGCCACGGAGAAAGCGAAGGCAACAAAATAGACGCATTTATCGGAAGAACGGACGTCCCTTTGACGGATTTGGGAGTTAAACAAGCGGAACTTACGGCGGAATATCTTAAGGACGTAAAGTTTTCTGCAATTTATACAAGCGACTTGATGCGTGCGCGTCAGACCGCTGCTCCCAGTGAAAAAATACATAATCTTAAAGCCGTGCCCGAGCCCGCATTCCGAGAGATTTTCGGCGGCGATTGGGAGAAAAAACCGTATCACGACCTTATAAATCTTTATCCCGAAACCTATTCGGTTTGGAAAAACGACATAGCTTCCGCCCGCGCCGACAACGGCGAAAGCGTTAAGGAACTCTACGAAAGAGTAACCCGAAAACTCAAGGAGCTTGCTTTAGAGCACGACGGAGAAAACATACTTGTGTTTACGCACGCCATGCCGGTAAGGGCGATTATGTGTATGGCTAAAGAATTGCCTTTGAAAAAGCTGGGCGAAATACCTTGGGTTTCGAATGCCTCGGTTACCGAGCTTTTGTTTAAGGACGGTAAATTTACGCTTGTCAAGGAAGGGTATGATGTGCATCTTGGAAAGCTTAGCACCCGTTTGTCTAATGATGTGTAAAAAAAGTACTTCTTGCTTCGGCACCAACATTTTGTCTTAAAAAAATAAAATATAATCAAAATAGTATCAGCGATTACAGTTGCCGAAGAAACCTGAACAGTTTAAAGGAGATAAATTTATGAAAGTTGTAATTGTGGGCGGCGTTGCGGGCGGCGCTACCGCGGCGGCGCGATTGAGAAGGCTTGACGAAAAAGCGGAAATCATAGTTTTTGAAAAAAGCGGTTACGTTTCCTACGCCAACTGCGGATTGCCGTATTATGTGGGTGGAGTCATCGAGGATTTCGAGCAGCTTACTTTACAGTCGCCCGAAGGTTTTTTCAGCCGTTACCGTATAGACGTGCGCGTTCACCACGAGGTTGTAAAAATCGATACCGCGGCAAAAACGGTAGACGTGCGTAATCTTGAAACGGGTGCGACTTTTACCGAAAGTTACGATAAACTTCTGCTGTCGCCGGGAGCGCGTCCCGTCAACCCGGGAATAGAGGGCGCGGACGGAGAAAGAGTGTTTACTTTGCGCATCTTGGAAGACACCGTTAAAATCAAAGCATTCGCGGATAAACAAAAGCCCTCGCGCGCAACAGTGATAGGCGGCGGATTTATAGGACTGGAGATTGCCGAAAATCTTGCCGCGCGCGGCGTTAAAACCGTTGTGGTTGAGTTTGCGGACCATATTCTCGGCCCGTTTGACAAAGACATGGCAAGCATATTGCATGCCGAAATGCGTCGCGGCGGAGTGGAACTGATGCTGAAAACCGCGGTAAAATCCATTTCGGAAAAAGGCGACGCGCTGACTGTGAAAACCGCGGACGGCAGAATTTTTGACACCGATATGGTGGTGCTGGCGGCGGGAGTTGCTCCCGATGCTTCACTTGCCTCGGCAGCGGGAATCAGGACGGGTATTAAGGGCAGTATAGCGGTAAACGAAAAAATGGAAACCTCTGCGCCCGACGTTTATGCCGTGGGCGACGCCGTTGAAGTGGAAAATCTTGCTTTAAGAACACGCGCTCTTATTTCTTTGGCGGGTCCTGCCAATAAACAGGCGAGGATAGCGGCGGACAATATTGCCGGCGGAAACAGCAAGTATGACGGCTCGTTGGGAACATCGGTAATAAAAGTGTTTTCGCTTACGGCGGCGTCTGTGGGCGCAAACGAATCTCAGCTTAAAGCCGCAGGAAAGAATTACGATAAAGTCGTGCTTTCTCCGTTAAGTCACGCCGGATATTATCCCGGCGGCAAAGTCATGACGATGAAAGTATTGTTCGATAAGGATTCGCTTAAAATTTACGGCGCGCAGATAGCGGGAAGCGAGGGCGTAGACAAGCGCATTGACGTAATTGCCACAGCCATGCGCGCAGGGCTTACCGCAGCAGAATTGAAAGAGCTCGAGCTTGCTTACGCGCCGCCTTATTCTTCGGCAAAAGATCCCGTCAACGTTGCGGGTTTTATGATTGAAAACATAGTTACGGGAAAAATCAAACAATTCCATTACGAAGATATCGGTTCTTTGCCGCTTTCCGCAGTGAAAATCGACGCGCGCACCCCTTACGAATATGCGCGCGGACACGCTGAAGGCTTTGTAAATATTCCTCTTGACGAAATAAGAGAAAGGCTTAATGAAATCGACAAAACAAAACCCGTTTACGTAATGTGCCAGTCGGGACTCAGAAGTTATCTTGCTTGCCGTATTTTAACTCAGAACGGCTTTGACTGCTATAATTTCTCGGGCGGATACAGGTTTTACGATTTAGTAAACCGCAACGCTTTGCCTGCTTGTTCGGCGTATCCGTGCGGCAAAGACAAAAACTGAATTAATAATTCGTTATAGGGCTTTTTGTTGCTAAATGTGTGTTTTTAACTCAAAACCGCTTGTTTTGGGCTTTTTCGGCAGGCAAAAAACAGTTTTCATTTTGATTCCGATATGTTATAATAAATACGTAATATAAAAGTTGCCGCTGTTTTTTCGGCAACGGCTCATGTGATTTTTTACGGTTCATTGAAAAACGAGGTTGCTACTATGGAACAAAAATACACGGTGGGTGTGGACGTCGGGTCCACTACCGTAAAGTGCATACTGCTTGATGAAAAAGGAGATATAGTACATTCCGTATACGACAGGCATTTTTCCAAGGTAAAGGAAACGGTTTGCGAACAGTTGAAACGTATTTTTTCCTTTTATTCCGGCAGTTTCAAAATCGCTATGACGGGTTCGGCGGGGCTGGGACTGTCCACGGCCGCGGGACTGAGTTTCGTACAGGAAGTTTACGCCGCTTCGCTTGCAATAAAGAATATGTATCCCGACGCGGACTGCGCGGTGGAACTGGGCGGAGAAGACGCTAAAATCCTTTTTCTTACCGGCGGAACCGAACAGCGGATGAACGGCTCCTGCGCCGGCGGCACGGGTGCGTTTATCGATCAGATGGCTACGCTTCTCAAGGTTTCGGGCGATAAGCTGGACGAGCTTGCTTTGGCGGCAAAAAACGTTTATCCAATAGCGTCGCGTTGCGGAGTTTTCGCAAAAAGCGACATTCAGCCGCTTCTCAATCAGGGCGCCGCGCTCGAGGACGTTGCGGCAAGCATTTTTCAGGCGGTAGTCGATCAGACCGTCGCGGGACTTGCGCAGGGCAGGCAGATTAAAGGCAAAGTTTTGTTCCTCGGCGGTCCTTTGCATTTTTATAAAGCTTTGCAAAACGCTTTTACCAAGACTCTGGGTCTTAGTGCCGAAAACGCGGTTTTTCCCGACCTTGCGCCTTGCTTCATGGCTTACGGGGCAGCGCTTTACGCGGCAAGAAATACATACTGGGAAGACCCCAAAGACATTCTGGACAAGATATTCAACTCTAAGCCCAATGAAAGCGTTTTTTCCTCCCGACCGCTTTTCGCTTCGCATGAAGAATACGACGAGTTTGTCCGCCGCCACTCGCGAGCCGACGTGGAAAGACAGGATATCGCAACATACTCGGGAAACGCATATCTGGGCGTTGACGCAGGTTCCACCACCACGAAAATGGTACTGCTGAGCGAGAATGGCAAAATTCTTTTCAGCCATTACACTCAAAACGTCGGACGGCCTTTGGACGTCGTGTCCGATAAACTGAAAGAGCTTTATTCGCTCATGGGCGACAGAATACAAATAGTGTCTTCGGCGGTAACGGGCTACGGGGAAGAACTTCTGAAATCGGGACTTAAACTCGATTTCGGCATTGTCGAAACCGTTGCGCACTTTACCGCGGCGCTGGAATTTTGTCCCGACGTAGATTTCATCATCGACATCGGCGGTCAGGATATCAAGTGTTTCAAAATCAAGAACAAAGCGATAGACAATATCATGCTTAACGAAGCGTGCTCGTCCGGCTGCGGTTCTTTTATACAGACGTTTGCCAACGCTCTCGGTATGGGCGTCGCGGAATTTTCCGCTTTGGGACTGTTTGCCCTTCACCCCGTCGAATTGGGTTCGCGTTGCACCGTGTTCATGAACAGCTCCGTCAAGCAGGCGCAAAAGGACGGCGCGGGAGTGGACGATATTTCCGCGGGGATATCTTCGTCGGTGGTAAAAAACGCCATTTACAAAGTCATTCGCGCCAAAAGTCCCGAAGAACTCGGCAAACGCGTAGTGGTTCAAGGCGGAACTTTTCTTAACGACGCAGTCTTGCGCGCTTTCGAAAAGGAACTTGGAATTGAAGTGGTCCGTCCCGCCATTGCGGGGCTTATGGGTGCTTACGGCGCCGCTTTGTACGCCAAAAAGAAAAGCAAGGGCAAATCGGATATAATAAGCCCCGAACAGCTTGAAAACTTTTCTTACAAGTCATTCAACACCAACTGCAACCGCTGTACTGCGCATTGTTCGTTAAACGTACTGACGTTTTCCGACGGGCGTAAGCTTATTTCAGGCAACCGCTGCGAAAAAGGGCAGGGGAAAAAGGAATCGGATATTTTACCCGACCTTTACGATTACAAGTACGACCTTTTGGTAAACGGAATAAAAAACACCGCCGTGTCACCCAAGGCAAAAGTGGGCTTGCCGCTATGTCTTAATTTTTACGAGCAGCTTCCTTTTTGGAACGCGGTTTTCGATTCGCTGGGATTCGAAACCGTTATATCCGACGAGTCTTCGCGCAAACTGTTTTTGTCGGGGCAACACACCATCCCGTCCGATACGGTTTGTTATCCCGCCAAGCTTGTACACGGCCATGTGCTTAATCTGCTGAATAAAGGCGTGGATTTCGTGTTCTATCCCTGCGAAAGCTATAATATCGACGAAGGGCACAGCGACAATCATTACAACTGTCCCGTGGTCGCTTATTATCCCGAGCTTTTGCGCGCCAACACTGCGGAGCTTAACAAAGATAACTTTATATACCCATACATAGACATGAACAGACCGCAGAACATTGTTTCGGCGCTTGTTAAAAGTCTGGCTGAATATAAGATAAGGCCGAGCGATGCGGAAAAAGCCGTGGAAAAAGGTTTTGCCGCATTGCAGGAATTCCATTCGGCTGTGGTAAAGAAAGGACAGGAGCTTATCGCTTTCGCGCGTGAACATAATCTGCCCATAGTCGTTATTGCGGGAAGACCGTATCACATCGACCCTGAAATCAATCACGGCGTACAAAAACTTATTGCGTCTTTGGGCGTGGTTTCCGTTTCCGAAGACGCGGTAAGCGATTTTGCCGATACTCCCGCTTTGGGGGTACTTAATCAGTGGACGTATCATTCGCGCCTTTACCGCGCCGCCGCGTTCGTAGCGGAGCAAAAGGACATGAATCTCGTCCAGCTTGTGTCTTTCGGGTGCGGTATCGACGCAATTACTACCGACGAAGTGCGCGCCATACTCGAATCGCGCGGAAAAATATACACTCAACTCAAAATAGACGAAATAAGCAATCTCGGCGCAATTAAAATCCGTTTAAGGTCGCTTCTCGCCGCCATCGAATAAGGAAAAGAAAATGGAAAAAACTCATGCACAATTTACCGCGGAAATGCGTAAAACGCACACCATTCTGGTGCCCGACATGCTGCCCATACATTTCAAACTGATAATAAAGGTTTTTGAAAAGTACGGATATAAAATGGAGCTTTTGCAAAATTCCGCGCGTGCCGTCGTGGACGAAGGACTAAAAAACGTGCACAACGACACGTGTTATCCCGCGCTTTTGGTTATCGGGCAGTTTCTCGATGCGCTTAAAAGCGGCAAATACGATCCCGATAAAACCGCTTTGATGATTTCCCAGACGGGCGGAGGGTGCCGTGCCTCAAATTACCTGCATTTGCTCAGAAAGGCTCTTGAAGTCGACTATCCGCAAATTCCCGTCATTTCGCTTAATTTTTCAGGGCTTGAAAAAAGTCCCGGGTTTAAAATAACTTTACCCATTCTCTTTAAACTGCTTGACGCCGTTTTGTACGGGGACCTCATGATGCTTTTGTACAATCAGTGCAAGCCATACGAAAAAACCAAGGGCGAAACCGATAAAGTCCTTGAAAAATGCGAAAAAACGCTTGCCGAAAAGCTGGTTAAAGGCGGATTCGGTAAGCGTAAAAAGAATTACAAGCTGATACTTGACGCTTTTTCATCCATACAGCGCGACTCCGCAAGAAAACCGCGCGTGGGAATAGTGGGGGAGATTTACGTCAAATATTCGCCGCTTGCCAATAACCACCTCGAAGAATTCCTTATCCGCGAGGGGTGCGAGCCCGTCGTTCCCGGACTTATGGATTTCGTGCTTTACTGTACGGTAAACAACATAAACGACGGTAAAATTTACGGATTCAAAAACACCGTAACCCGTGTTTCGTCCTTGCTTTATAAAATTCTGCTGTCGCTGTCTAGAAAACTCAACGAAACCGTTATGTCTTACGGCGGTTTCGACCCCATGGACGATTTCGAAGAGCTCAGAAAGGAGGCGGATAAGCTCATAAACCAGGGTGTCAAAATGGGCGAAGGCTGGCTTATAACCGCCGAAATGGGCTGCCTTGCCAAAACGGGCACAAAAAATATAGTTTGCACACAGCCTTTCGGGTGTCTGCCCAACCATATCGTCGCAAAGGGTATGAGCCGTAAAGTCAAGGAAGAATATCCCGACGCCAATATCGTGGCAATAGATTACGACCCAAGCGCGACCAACGTCAACCAGGAAAACCGTCTTAAACTCATGATTGCAAACATACGCGAAAACAACGAATAATTCCTTTACGACAAATAAGCCTCCGTTTATACGGAGGTTTTTGCATAAAAAACAAATTATGCGTATAAAACTGCATAAACATAATAAATTATACATTAATACAAAAAAATAATGAATATTTATACATAAAATACTTGACTGATTAACCAATTGGGTGTATAATTTACATCATGTAAAAGCAAAAAGCGGAGGGACACATGAAAACCGATAAAAAGATTAAAAAAATAGTACTTGCGTATTCCGGTGGACTGGATACGTCCATAATAATTCCTTGGCTTAAGGAAAATTACGATGACCCTGAAATTATAGCGGTAAGCGGCGACGTCGGACAGGGGACGGAGCTTGACGGACTGGAAGAAAAGGCTAAAAAGACGGGCGCAAGCAAGCTTTACGTCATGGATTTGAAAGACGAGTTTATCAACGACTACGTTTTTCCCACGCTTAAAGCCGGCGCCAAATACGAGGGCGAATATCTTTTGGGCACGTCGTTTGCGCGTCCCATTATCGCCAAACGCCTTACCGAAATCGCATTGAAAGAGGGTGCCGACGCAATTTGTCACGGCTGCACGGGCAAGGGTAACGATCAGGTAAGATTCGAGCTTGCGATAAAGGCTTTTGCACCCGAGATGAAGATAATCGCGCCGTGGCGTATCTGGGACATAAAGTCCCGCGACGAGGAAATCGATTATGCCGAAGCGCATAACGTTCCGCTTAAGATAAGCCGCGAAACAAATTACTCCAAGGATAAAAACATCTGGCATCTTTCGCACGAGGGGCTTGACCTTGAAAATCCCGCGCTTGAACCGCAATACGATAAGCCGGGCTTTCTGGAAATGGGCGTTTCTCCGCTTCAGGCGCCCGATAAGCCCGTTTACGTAACCATAAGTTTCGAAAAGGGCGTTCCCGTTGCCGTTGACGGCAAAAAGATGAGCGGACCGGAAATCGTTACCTGCCTTAATAAAATCGGCGGGGAAAACGGCGTAGGGCTTGCCGATATCGTGGAAAACCGCCTTGTGGGCATGAAGTCCCGCGGCGTTTACGAAACCCCCGGCGGCGCAATTCTTTACCGCGCTCACGAGGTATTGGAAACGCTGTGTCTTGACCGTGACACTCAGCATTATAAGGCTATCGTGTCGCACGAATTTGCCGACCTTGTGTATTTTGGCAAATGGTTCACGCCCCTGCGCGAAGCGCTTTCCGCTTTCGTGGACAAAACGCAGGAAACTGTTACGGGCGACGTCAAACTCAAACTTTATAAGGGCAACATCATAAATGCGGGCGTGACTTCTCCGTATTCTCTTTACGACGAGGAAATCGCAACTTTCGACGAAGACGAAGTCTATAATCAGAATGACAGCGCAGGGTTCATTAATCTTTACGGCTTGCCCATTAAAGTAAAAGCCATGATGGAAAAGAAAAACAAAAAATAAAATTCGGGGAAGCGTCTTGACAAATGCGGGACGCTTTCGCTAGTTTACGGAGAAGACAATGGACAAAATGTGGGCGGGAAGGTTTAATAAACCCACCGCGGAAGAAACGGACGAATTCAATTCTTCAATCGGCGTAGACAAAAAAATGTACGCCGCCGATATTAAGGGCAGTATAGCGCACGCTTGTATGCTGGGCGCGCAAAACATTATTTCTTCCGAAGACGCCGAGGCAATTACGGCAGGGCTTGAGGAAATCCTTGCCGATATCGAAAGCGGAACGCTTAAGATTTCCGACAGCGCAGAAGATATCCATATGTTTATCGAGGGAGAACTTACCGCCCGTATAGGCGATGCGGGCAGGCGGCTTCATACCGCGCGCAGCCGTAACGATCAGGTCGCTACGGATACGCGACTGTACCTTGCGGAAAAGACGGACGAGGTTATGTCCGCTTTAAAATATTGCGTTGCCGTGCTTAAGGATATCAGCGAAGAAAATAAGCTGACCGTTATGCCCGGGTACACTCATCTTCAGCGCGCGCAACCTGTGACGTTAGCTCATCACATGCTGGCCTATTGCGCCATGCTGATGCGCGATTTCGACAGGCTTGAGGATTGCAAAAAGCATATGTCGGTTATGCCGCTGGGGTCTTGCGCGCTGGCGGGCACCACTTACCCGATTGACCGTTTTTCCGTAAGCAGAATGTTGGGGTTTGAAGATGTGTGTTTCAACAGCATGGACGGAGTGTCCGATCGCGATTTCGTTATCGAACTTTCTTCCGCGCTTGCGATAATTATGATGCATTTAAGCCGCCTTGCCGAAGAGGTCATACTTTGGTCGAGCTGGGAATTCAAATTTCTGGAGCTTGACGACGCATACTCGACGGGTTCGTCCATAATGCCTCAGAAAAAGAATCCCGACGTTGCGGAGCTTGTGCGCGGTAAAACAGGCAGGGTTTACGGAAATCTTATGGGAATTCTTACCGTAATGAAAGGCTTGCCGCTTGCATATAACAAGGATATGCAGGAGGACAAGGAGGGTGTGTTCGACAGCGTGGAAACGGTTTGCGTGTGCCTTAAAATTTTTGCGGACATGATGGAAACAGCAAGATTTTTGCCTGAAAACATGTTGCTGGCTGCAAAAAAAGGCTTTATAAACGCGACGGATTGCGCGGATTACCTTACCAAAAAAGGAATGCCTTTCCGTACCGCCTACAAGATTACGGGTAAACTCGTTGCGCTGTGTATCGAAAAAGGCTATACTCTCGACAATCTTCCCATCGAAGAATACCGCGGCGCCAGCGAACTGTTCGACGAGGATATTTACAGCGCTGTGGATATTGTAAGCGCCATGAAAAAACGTAACGTATACGGCGGTCCCGGTCCCGAAAGCGTAGAAAAGCAGCTTAACGTTGTGCGCGGATTTCTGGAGGATGACAATGATTAACGTTTTTATAGACGGCAGCGAGGGGACTACGGGGCTTAGAATTGCGGACAGACTTAAAGAAAGAAGCGACGTAAAACTGATAGAAATCGACCCGGAGTTTCGTAAGGACAGCTCTGCCAGGGCGGAGTGCATCAACAAAAGCGACGTAACGTTTTTGTGCCTTCCCGATGTCGCAGCTAAGGAAGCGGTCGGCCTTGTGACAAACAAGCGCGTGAAAATAATCGACGCGTCCACCGCGCACAGAACCGCAGACGGCTGGACTTACGGATTGCCGGAGCTGTCAAAGGATAAATTAAGCGAAGTGTGCGCCGCCAAAAGAGTGGCAGTTCCTGGGTGCCACGCAGGCGGATTCGTGACGCTGGTTTATCCGCTTGTTAAGTGCGGAATAGTGCCTGCGTCTGTGGTGCTCAGCGTGTTTTCTCTGACAGGTTACAGCGGCGGCGGCAAGAAAATGATAGCCGAATACGAAAGCAAGGAAAAAAGCGTGCTTTTATCCGCTCCGCGTCAGTACGGACTCAATCAGCAGCACAAGCATCTCAAGGAAATGACTGCGGTCTGCGGACTTAAAAATTCTCCCGTATTTTCACCGATTGTATGCGACTTTTACAGCGGAATGGAAGTTACCGTGCCGCTTGACCGCTCGCTTACGGGCGGGACGGGCGCAATGAAACTGCGCGACTTTTACGCCGAATATTACAAGGATAAAAAACTTATTAAAGTCATGCCGTATATGGACGAGGAGCTTGCCGGCTTTGTGCCCGCAAATCTTTTGTCGGGAAGAGACGACCTCAGGATTTTCGTGGGCGGAAACGAGGACCGCATAACGGTAAGCGCGGTGTTCGACAACCTGGGAAAAGGCGCGTCGGGAGCAGCTATTCAGAATATGAATTTAATGTTCGGGCTTGACGAAACGGCGGGACTTAATTATTGTGAAACTGATTTTATTTAACGTCTTATTGCGGAAATTATATTTTTAACGGAGTTAATATGAAAATTATTGAAGGCGGGGTGTGTGCCGCCAAAGGGTTTAAAGCAAGCGGAATTCATTGCGGAATCCGTAAGAATAAGGCTAAAAAGGACCTTGCGCTTATAGTGTGCGACAAGCTTTGTTCGGCGGCGGCAGTGTATACGACCAATCTCGTAAAGGGTGCGCCCGTTTATGTCACAAAGAACAATATTTCCGACGGGTATGCGCAGGCGGTGATTTGCAACAGCGGCAACGCCAATACCTGTAACGCGAACGGAAAAGAGGTCGCTGAAGAAATGTGCGCGCTTGTAAGCAAACACACGGGAATAAAAACAAGCGACGTTATAGTTGCTTCCACTGGCGTGATAGGGCAGCCGTTAAGCGTTACGCCCATAAAAGACGGAATGGAAAGTCTTGTCGCGGCATTAAGCGAAGACGGAAGTCTTGCGGCCAATCAAGCCATTATGACCACCGACACGATTGAAAAGGAAATAGCCGTGGAGTTTACCGCCGGCGGTAAGAAATGCGCGATAGGCGGTATTGCCAAGGGCAGCGGAATGATTCACCCCAATATGGCTACTATGCTTGTGTTTTTAACAACCGACATTGCCATAACTCCCGAGATGCTGCAGAAAGCCGTGTCCGAGGATGTAAAAACCTCTTTCAACATGGTAAGCGTGGACGGCGATACTTCCACAAACGACATGCTTTGCGTGCTTGCAAGCGGAGAGGCGGGCAATGAAACCGTTGACGCCGACGGCGAAGATTTCGCTTCGTTCAAAGCCGCACTCAACAAGGTTACGACTTATCTTTGCCGTCTTATCGCCAAGGACGGAGAGGGTGCAACCAAACTTTTGGAATGCGTTGCAAGCGGCGCGAAAGATTACGAAACCGCCGCAAAAGTTGTCAAAAGCGTGATAACCAGTTCGCTTCTTAAAGCGGCGATGTTCGGTGCGGACGCCAACTGGGGACGTGTATTGTGTGCAATAGGTTATTCGGGCGCAGATGTTGACGTGATGAAAATAGGGGTTTCTTTCGCTTCGGATGCCGGCAGTATCGAGGTTTGCAAAAACGGCGAGGGCGTAGATTTTTCGGAGGATAAGGCTAAGGTAATTCTTTCCGAAAGCGAGATTAAGATACTTGTTTCTTTGGGCGGCGGAGATTATTCGGCAACCGCCTGGGGCTGTGACCTTACTTACGATTATGTCAAAATAAACGGCGATTACCGTACTTAATTAAAACGTCCTGAAACGGAAAAACACTTTACGGAGAGATTATTTATGAAAATAAGCAATGCTGAAAAGGCAGAAATTTTGGTACAGGCTTTGCCGTACATTCAGGAATACAACAACCGTATCGTAGTCGTGAAATACGGCGGCAACGCCATGATTAACCATCAGCTTAAAAATGCAGTCATGCGCGACATAGTGCTTTTATGGCAGATAGGCATAAAGGTTGTGCTTGTCCACGGCGGCGGTCCCGAAATAAGCGAAACGCTGAAAAAAATGAATATTCCCTCCGAGTTTGTGGGCGGACTCAGAAAAACCGATCGCGAAACGGTAAACGTCGTGCAAATGGTGCTTGCGGGAAAAGTGAATAAGGACCTTGTCAACCTTATCGAAAATTCGGGCGGTAAAGCGCTTGGATTATGCGGCATCGACGGGCACATGATTGAGGCCTCGGTTCTCGACGAAAAGTTGGGTTACGTGGGCGAAATCACAAAAATAGACGTCCGTCCCGTTACAGATACTTTGGCGGCGGGTTATATCCCCGTCATAAGTACAGTGGGTTGCGACAAAGACGGAAACGTTTACAACATCAATGCCGACACCGTGGCGGCGCGTATCGCAGGGGAGCTTAAGGCAAAATGTCTTATTTCCATGACGGATATACGCGGAATACTGCGCGACAAAAACGACGAGTCTTCGCTGATTCCGGTCGTACACGTAAGCGAGGCGCCTCAGCTGATGCGCGAAGGGATAATTTCCGGCGGAATGATACCTAAAATAGATTGCTGTGTGGAGGCGATAAGAAGAGGCGTTGAAAAGGTCTTTATTCTCGACGGCAGAGTTCCGCACGCGATTTTAATCGAAATTTTGTCCGACGAGGGACTCGGGACAATGTTTTACTGATATCGGAGAAAAGTAAATGGACGTAAAGACAGCGGATAAATATTTCATAGCCAATACCTATTCGCGCGCCGACGTGGTTTTTGTTTCCGGCAAAGGAAGCGTCCTTACCGACGACTGCGGAAAAGAATACATCGATTTCGGCAGCGGTATAGCGGTCAACGTTCTGGGACACGCGTATGCCCCTTGGGTACAGGCGGTAAAAGCTCAGACGGATAAAATCGCGCATACCAGCAATCTTTATTTCAGTGAACCTTGCGTGCGTCTTGCTGAAAAGCTTAACAAACGCACGGGCATGAAAAAAGTGTTTTTTTCCAACTCGGGAGCGGAGGCAAACGAGTGCGCGATTAAATGCGCGCGGAAATACTCTTTCGATAAATACGGCGTCGGCAGGGGAAAAATCGTCACGCTGAAAGGGTCTTTTCACGGCCGTACGCTTGCAACGCTTACCGCCACGGGACAGGATGTTTTCCACAATTATTTTTTTCCGTTTCCTGCGGGGTTCGACTACGCGGAGCCAAATGACTTCGACGACCTTAAGCAAAAAGCAGATAAAGAAACCTGCGCCGTAATGATAGAGCTTGTTCAGGGCGAGGGCGGAGTCATGGCGTTAAATCATGACTTTGTCAGAAAAACGGAGGAATTTTGCCGCGAAAACGACATTTTGCTCATTGTGGACGAAGTGCAGACTGGCAACGGCAGAACGGGCAGTCTTTACGCTTATATGCAGTACGGTATAAAACCGGACATCGTCACTACGGCAAAGGGACTTGCGGGAGGACTTCCGTTGGGCGCAACCATGATGTGGGATAAATGCGAAAACACTTTGTCGGCAGGTACTCACGGCTCGACATTCGGCGGTAATCCCGTTGCCTGCGCAGGCGCGTGCGCAGTGCTTGACGGCTTGACTGACAGTCTTATGGAATCCGTAAAAGAAAAAGCAGCCGAAATAAACAACGCGCTTAGCAAGATGAAAAAAGTAAAATCCGTCAGCGGCATGGGACTTATGATAGGCATTGAAACGGAGGGAATTTCCGCGGCGGATGCGGTTAAGGAATTTAGAGAAAAAGGGCTTATCGTACTGACCGCAAAAAACAAAATAAGGCTTTTGCCCGCGTTAAATATTTCACGGGAAAATATTGAAACGGGACTTAAAATAATGAGCGAGGTGCTGAAATGAAACATTTACTTAAACTTGCCGATTTAAGCGGCGAAGAAATTTTGTCGGTACTTAATCTTGCCGATCAGCTTAAATACGAGCTTAAACACGGTATATCGCATAAGAGACTTGAGGGAAAAACTCTCGGTATGATTTTTACAAAGGCGTCCACGCGTACCCGCGTTTCTTTTGAAGTCGGTATGTATCAGTTGGGCGGCTCGGCGCTGTTTTTAAGCGGCAACGACCTTCAGATCGGACGCGGCGAGCCTATTCAGGATACCGCGCGCGTTCTTTCGCGTTATCTCGACGGAATAATGATAAGGACGTTCAAGCAAAGCGACGTGGAAGGACTTGCAAAGTACGGCAGTATTCCCGTGATAAACGGGCTTACCGATTATTGCCATCCGTGTCAGGTGCTTGCGGACCTTATGACAATACGCGAATATAAAGGAAGCTTCAAAAATCTTAAGCTTTGCTTTATCGGCGACGGCAACAACATGGCAAATTCTCTTATCGCGGGCTGCGTAAAAACGGGCATGAAAATTTCCGTTGCTTCGCCTTCGGGCTTTAAACCCGATGAAGTACTTGTCAAATGGGGTGAGGAAAGCGGGTTGCTGACATTGACTTCCGACCCGTTCGAAGCCGCCGAAAACGCAGACGTGATTTATACAGACGTTTGGGCAAGCATGGGACAGGAAGGCGAGGCGGAAGAGAGGAAAAAAGCTTTCAAAAGCTATCAGATAAATGACGACATTATGAATGTGGCAAAAAAAGACGCAATAGTGTTGCATTGTCTGCCTGCTCACCGCGGAGAAGAGATTACCGAAAAAGTCTTTGAAGAGCACGCATCCGAAATTTTCGACGAGGCTGAAAACAGACTGCACGCGCAAAAAGCCGTCCTTGTCAAGCTTTTGGGATGAAATTTTACGTGATTTTATTCCGCTTCGGCATTGAAAATCTGCTTGCAAACATGTAAATATTTTATAAGTTTGTATAATGGCGAGAAGATAATTTTTTATCGGAAATTGCGGTTTAAGTATGCTGATTATATTTAAATAACCGAATAGTCGTCATAAAAATGGTGTTTTTTTGACTAAAATAAAGTACTATGACAGACATAATAAGGTAAAATCAAAGGAAAACCCGGGATAAAAAACGAAAATCCCGGGTTTATTTATTAAAAAGTTGAAATAATGGACACGATATGTTATACTTTATCGGTAATTGTTTTTAAAGTTATTTCGGAGGGGCGTTTATGTCCGCGTTGGAAATAGTGCTGGTTGCGGTGGCAAGTTTTCTTCTGTTCATAATTATGCTTTATGTCACTGTCGCCGTATATGTAAAAAAGGCAGCCGTAAACAAGGCTGAGGATTTTCATATAATGGACGAATTCCGTTTAAATCATGACGTCGTGTTCTTAGGCGATTCGCTTACGGATTTTTATCCTATCGAAGAATTTACCGACGTTAAAATCGTCAACCGCGGTATTGCGGGAGACACCACGTCGGACGTAATGCATCGCGTCAGCGAAGTAGTGAAACTTAAGCCTAAAAAACTGTTTCTTCAGATAGGAATCAACGACATGATAAGAAAGAGCGCGCGTACTCTTACGGCTCAAGCGCTTGCGGAAAGAATTTTTGCCGTTGTAAGCAAATTCGATAAAACAGAAACAGAAATTAACGTTATCTCTCTTTATCCCGTAAATCGCAGAAAAATTTTGTTCAGCACCGTGTTTACGGGGAAAGCTACGAATAAAAGGATAAAAGAGGTTAATAAGATATTAAAAGAAAAATGCGATAGCGAACAATTGAATTTTATAAATTTATACGATTGTCTTTCAGACGAAAAAGGCAATCTTAAAAAAGAGTTTACCGTGGAAGGACTGCATATTACGGTTAAAGGATATGCAGCGATTTCAAAAGTTTTAATGCCATTTGTTACGGAGAATAAATGAAAATTTCCAATCCCGAAAAACTGGATAAAAAAATCGCCAAGGTTGAGGCAAAGTCTTATAAAAAGACCTTGAAATTCAAGCATAAAGAGGAACTTAAGCTTGCCAAAAAAGCGGAAAAAATGCGTAAAAAATTTGCTTCCGCCGAGGAAAAGAAAAAACGCAAGCAGGAAAAACGGGCAGAAAAAGCGCAGATTTCCGAAATTCGCAAATACGGTTCCGCCAAGGCATCCGATACGAAAAAGCCGAAAGAAACTGATTTTAAAAAGCCCGTAGATAAAGAGGCGGAGACGGAAAAACTTCTTTTGTCTATCGCCAAGGAGCAGAACCCCGTGGCAGGCTGGCTTAATCTCGATAACGCCGCGCTTATTTTTCCCGCCGGGGAAACCGCTGATATTTCCAATATGTTCCGTGTCAGCGCGGTACTAAGAGAACCCGTTGACCCGATATTGCTTCAAAAAGCGCTTAACCTGATCGTACCCAGATTTCCCTCGCTTACGTCATCGCTTAAACGCGGTCTTTTCTGGTATTACCTCGAGCCTTCCAACAAGCCGCTTGTGGTCGAAAAACAAAAGGATTTTCCCTGCCGTAAAATAGGTCTTGACGCGCGCAACGCTCTTATAAGAGTAACTTATTTCTCCCATGAAGTAGCCGTGGAAATTCTGCATGTCGCAACGGACGGAAACGGAGGAATAACGTTTCTTAATTCGCTTTTGTGCTGCTATTTTAAACTTCAGGGAAAAGAAATCGCGGATAAAACCAATTGTCTTAACCATCTTGACAAGCCTAAACCCGAAGAACTTGCCGACAGTTACCAGCAGTTTTTCGATAACCGTAAATTGCCGCGCGCAAAGGATAAAAAGGCTTACAGGCTTTCGGGGAAGAAACTGCCCGCGGGAGTTTTGCTTACCGTAAAGGGAATAATAAGTTCTTCCGCGATAAACGCAGCCGCAAAAGCGCGCGGGCTTACCGTGGGACAGCTTTTAACCGCATGCCTTATCTGCGCGATAGAAGAGGACCGAAATTTTTATCTGAGAAAAAACAAATTGCCTGTCGTCATAGGCGTGCCCATAAATATCCGCAAGTTTTACGAAAGCAAGACTCTTCGTAATTTCGTCGCGCTTATGCATATAGAAAACGAAAATTCCGGCGATTTCGACGCCCTTTGCCAAAGCGTAAAGCAGCAGTTCGAAAAATTAAACAATGTCGATTATCTGAAGTCTTACGTAAACTTCAACGTGCGTATTCAGAAAAACAAATTTTTCCGTTTGCTTCCTCTGCCCGTGAAGAACGTGGCAATGAAACTGGCGCTTAAGATGTTCAGCGACAACGTTACTACGTCTACTTTTTCAAATCTGGGAAGAATAGCGGCCCCTCAAGAATTCAAGGACAAAGTACTGAGATATGAATTTAATCTCGGTCCCCAGTCGACTATTCTGACTTCGTTGTGCGGCGCGTCCTATAACGATACTCTCGTTCTGACGTTTGCGCGCGTGATAGAAGAGAGCGGAGTGGAAAAATATTTCTTCCGCAAACTTCGCGAATTGGATATTCCCGTCGCGGTCGAATCGAATTTTGAACTGTAAGGAGAAATAAATATGAAATATTGCTCCGAATGTAAAGTGTTCGTCAACGAAAATCTTAAAAATTGTCCTTTGTGCGGAAGCTGGATGGAGGAATGCGAAAGCAATCGCTTCGAGGATTACGCCGAACAGGAAAAATACGTAAATTATCCCTCTCTTAAACTGAAGGGCGACGCGTATAAAAGCTTTTTAAGGAAAAAATCGCTTTTTCTTACGCTTACCGTTATTCTTGTATGCGTGCTTATAAACGTGCTTTTGACGCCGTCGAGTTTGTGGTCGGCTTACGTCGCGTGCGGCGGCGTGACGGTATTTTTGTGTGTTTTGTCCACGATTTACAAAAAGCGCAGATTTTATTCGCTTTTGCTTGTGCTGGCAATAGTTTTGCCGCTTACGCTTGTTTGCTTGGATATCATTCAAAGCTTTGACAGAACCGGCAGCTTTTCCGCGTTCGGATTTTCTTTGTTGTATGCCGTGCCCGGATTTCTGATGGCAATGATGATAACTTTGGACGTTATGGCGGCAGTGGAAAAAAGTAAATACAAATATTATCTGTTTTCGTTGCTTATCGTATCGCTGTACGCGCTTATCCCGCAAATTGCAGTATGGATTATTCCCGAAAAATTTCCCTTCTGGCTGACTTTTTCATGTTTTGTTTTTGCTGTTGCCAACGGACTTACCATGACGATTATTTATTGGAAAGCGCTTAAGGCTGAATTCAACAAGAAAATGCATCTTTAAAATTATAAGTTTTAATTTCTTTTCTGCGTTTATCGCAAATTTTTATCGCAAGTTTTAATTTTTATGTTGTTCGTCGGACCGATTTTCCGTAACGCATATTTACCTTACGTCAATCAAAACATTAATATATAGTTTTTATACACCTCGGATTAACGAGAAACTGCGTTTTTGAATATAATATCAAAGGCAACTAATTTCCGAGGTGTATTCTATTGCCATTATGTGATGATAAAGATAAAAAAAAGTGCGGGTTTTGCCGCGTGTGCTGCTCGTCCGATTGTTGCGGGCATGATTTTACATTTATAGGCCCCACGGGTCCGACAGGTCCGACAGGACCCACGGGAGAAACAGGTCCGACGGGTCCAACAGGTTCGACAGGACCCACGGGAGAAACAGGACCTACGGGAGAAACAGGGCCCACGGGCGCAATAGGTCCGA
>ENA-ORNK01000307-ORNK01000307.1-human-gut-metagenome-genome-assembly--contig:-NODE-307-length-70787-cov-9.628301_pt1 | contig 70787 bp, 60 predicted proteins | sample MGYA00242115_ERZ509022 | MGnify/ENA primary metagenome ERZ509022 (study PRJEB26280, sample SAMEA2338690) | human gut metagenome | biome: human gut; feature: human-associated habitat; material: faeces...
AATATTCTATATAGTCTTCGCTTTTCTTTCTCCAGCCGTTTCTTCTCATTATGACACTCTTTCCTCCAATCGTCATTCTGAACGGAAGTAAGAATGCCTTGTGGAAAAGACGGGAAATGGAACGATAAAACAGAGTGAAGAATCTATGACCTTGAATGGCATCTTACCGGTTTTCCTCACCATGAGTGCAGATCCTTCACGTCCGCTTATGATGACGATTAACGTTTCCTTCATTATGACGTGCTTTCCCAAAATCGTCATTCAGAACGGTGGTAAGAATGCTTTGTGGGAAGGACGGGAAACGGGATGGTGACACGGAGTGAAGAATCTATTACCTTGAATGGCATCTTACCGGTTTTCCTCACCATGGTGGCAGACCCTTCACATTCGCTTCGGATGACGCCTTACCGTCCTTCGTCATTCTGAACGGGGGTAAGAATGCTGTATGAAAAAGCAGGGAAACGGCAATGTAGCACGGAGTGAAGAATCTATGACTCGGATGACATCTTACCGCTTTCCCCACCACGGTAACAGATCCTTCACATTCGTTCAGGATGACGATTAACGTTTTCTCTCATTATAAACCTGGCTGTACCGTCTGTTTAACGTCATTCTAAATGGGGATAAGAATGCTGTATGAAAAAGCGGGAAAGCGGAACGATGACACGGAGTGAAGAATCTATGACTCGGATGACATCTTACCGCGAGTGCCGCTTTTATCAAAAGACAAAAAAACTGTCAGCTTACAGATGATAGAAGCCGGCTATCCGTTTGTTTCTTTTATTTTATTTTTGTATTTTCGTGTCAGAGATCTTTTTTCTTATTTCAGGAAATTTTTCATTGATTATTTTCCCCATTTTTTCTTTTGCTTCTTTGTCGGGATGAAGGCCGTCCGCCGCAAAATTTTCCGGCATGTCTTCATACATGGCAAAGGGCGCCGCCGTATCGATATGGGTCTGCATCCGTATCCAGCCGTTCACTTTGTCAAATTCCGCTTTCCAGTTTTCTGCCGTCGGCTGCTGGTAATATTTCCAAATCCGATCCGGGGCGATCGGAGGAATGGTAAGCAGGACAGGCTCAATGTCGTTAGCCCTGCATTTTTCCTGAAGAGCTTCCAAGTCAGAAATAACCTCTTCCGCCGTTCCCCCGCAGCGCAGATTGTTTGTTCCGCCCATAATGAGAAGGTACCGTACATGGAAAGGGAGGACATCTGCATCGAACCGCCGGAGAAGGTCGTCCGTTTTATCACCGCTCCGGGACATATTTATCGTAGGAAAATCAAGATAGTACGCATAATTGTAAGGCCAGTCCGCCGGACTGTAAGACATCCGTCCGCCGCCGTGGCTGATACTGTCTCCAAGAATGCCGGTTTCCCAGTTTTCCGCGGGATCATTCACGATCTTTTCCGCTTCGCTCCATACGCCTATAGGCCCGCCGTTTTCATCAAGACCGCGGACACGCCACCAGACCGTTCCCTGCCGCGGCAGCTCGTCAAAAAGTTCGGGGATTGTAACAATCCCTTGCGAAATGCGATGGACAGACGGTTCACAGCTGTCAGGATTTTCCGGTTCTTCATCAGTGATTTCCACTTCATAAGAAACCGCGTGGGGAATTTTCACAAAAGAATACGCCGGATAAAGAAGAACCGTACCGTTCTGCTCATGGTATTTCACGCGGATCTTCGGCGCGTACCGTTCCATTTCCTGCGCGGCCTTTTCCATCGGCACAGGCGCCGAATAGGCGGAAATGCTCTGCCCATCCAGACCGATGGCTTTCACCTGGCAGCAGAGGATCCCCGGTCCGTCATAGCTGTCTGTAATTTCTTTTTCAATCATCACACTGTCACGGAAAACATGGCCGTCTTCATAAATCGGCGGGCGCATTTCTTTCCGTCCGAAATGCTGTGTCACAGGCACGATGCGGAAAGAATACCACACCGCGTCCGGATTCGCCGGCCAGCGGACAAAAAGAAGTTCCGGAGAAGCATCCGCCCCGGCAGCGGTCCACATAAAAGCAAAAAAGAAAAGAGAAATAAAAATCCTCTTCATTACAGTCCCCTTTCATTAAACCATGAAAGAAGTATAAGGGATGGAAGAAGAAATAACAAGAAAAAGAAATTTGCCCATCAAAAAAGAGCCCCCGCAGAGGAAACTTTTATCTGCCATAAAAGAAAAACACTCGCTGCCGGCAGCAGGAATGTTTTCTTTCTTCCCTTTTCTATTTTTACGCTTTTGCGGTTTTCGCCTTTCGTGATCTTTTGGCCTTCCGATTTACCGTTTCTTCCGCTTCTTTCACACCGGCCGCTTCCGTTTTTCCTGTGCGCTTTCTTTTCGTCTTTTCTTCCGCGGGCTTTCCCTCTGCCGGTTTTCCGGATTTTATTTTCCCTTTTTCAGATCCGGCTATTTTAACTTTTGTTTTCTGTTTTGCCTTTTCTCTTCTCAGGCGCTTTTCATACAGGTGGTACAGTTTATCCGCCAGACCGGCAATGATTTCTTCCCCTTCCACCAGATCCTTCCAGTAATTCGGAAGAAAATCTGCGCCGAAGCGGACACCTTCTATGGCTCCTGTCAGCGCTGCCGTAATCGGGCTGTTTCCATTATGGTTCGCCGCGGCGATGATCGCATCCACAGGATCATCCACGGCAAGGGCAGCATATACGGCTATCGCCAGAGCTTCATCTGCCTGATCGCCGCTTCCCAGAGAATGGATACTGTCGATGTATGCCCAGACATTCCCCTTTCCGGCAGGCTGGTCGTTAGCCTGCTGCTGCGCCGCAGAAAGAAGCGTGGTAATGCTGTCGGTCCGATGGGTTTTATTCAAAAGCCCATGAATCCGTTCAATAGCCTTGGGAAGCGTCATTCCGTCAGCAAGGCAGGCAATCAGTGCCGATACCGCCCCTGCCGCATAGTAGGCGACAGGAGTCGAATGGGAAAAAGCCGCCGCCCTCACGCCGGCATTAAAAGCCGTCTTACTGTCGCCGGCATAAAGGAGCCCGATAGGTACCACTCTTGTCAGCGCGCCGCCGCCTTTGCTTTCATTTACCTTATTTTTCGTTGTCCCCATCGTTTCCCCGGAAAACGCATTCAAAAGACCTTCTTCCGGTTTTCGGCGGGCATGCATGAACTTTTCCCGCACAAGGCAGATCTCCCGTTCATGAGGCTGCCGTCTCATCCATGTGCGCTGTCCGCGCCGCGGTTCCTCCCCCGTCTGGCTGTAAAACCAGCGCATATAGCCGCGGTACAGCCCTTCTGCTTCTTCCAATTTCTTTGCATCTGTCCACAGAAGTCCGTCTACCGTGGCCAGTTCCATCTGCGTATTTCCCGTCACCGGCGCCAGATTTCCGCACTGCCCGTTCCGCACAAGCGTACGCAGGCCAAAGGGCCCGTACTTGTGCTGAATACGACAGACAGAAAGCTCCTGCAAAGGGTACCCCAGTGCATCTCCGCAGGCGCCGCCAATCATCGCGCCGCGGAACATTTCTATCTCCGTCATCTATCCTCCCTCAATCCCGCAAAACCTGATTCCAAATAAAAACACGACCAAAGAAATACGAAAACAGTTCTCCCCATTTCCAATACATAAAGAGGGAACTGCAAAAATTTCCGTAAACCCCAAAAATTCACAGAAACACTGCTGAAAAATAAAAAATAACCGTTTTATATTTATGTATATTGTATCATAATTCACTGCTTTAATCATCTAAAGATACTTCTTTAGAAGGAAAAGCGTCCTTTTTCCGTTTCATATTTTCTACCGTAGTTAACTTTCTTTTTTCCGCTCCATCCATTAAAATGTAAATGTACTTTATTTTAAAGAAAACGAGGTCACTATGAAAAGAATATTAATCTCATTATCCGCAGCACTCCTTCTTTCTTCCGGCATTTCCCAGGCATCGGTTCCGCAGGGAGGATATTTCCTTGACAAGGACGGCGTTCCGCTCACGAAAGAAATGCAGACAAAACCAAGTCTGAAAAGCAATCCCATGCTTCCTCAGAGCGGTGCCGTCCATGCTGCCATGGAATCCCTTCCTCATTCTTCCGCCACAGTCATCCGGATGACCGTCACGGAAGACGGGATCCCCGCCGATGCCGTTATCACCCAAAGCGCAGGATCCGTCGTTCTTGACGAATATGCCATGAGATGCGTAGAAGGCTGGCGCTTCAACCCCGCCAAACTGGGAGACAAGCCGGTGAGCGCTGCCGTATCCATTCCTGTACGCTTCCTTTCCATGATGATTTCCACACCTGCTGCTCCGTCCGACCGCCCGATGAAGAAGGCGTCTGCCGAAGTGAAAGAAGCCATAGAAAGAAATAACCATCCTGTGATCCGTGTTTCCGTCTACATCACGGCGGATGGAAAAACTGACGGCAAACCGAAAGCAGACAACGATGGAAATCTGCCGGGCAGCGATTTCAAAATCCTTTCCGGGTATGCGGAAAATTCCGTAAAAGAATGGAGCTTCACACCGGCCGTGAATCCTGACGGAGAACCCATTCCCCAGGAATTGATTGTCCCGGTGCAGTTATAATACTTTGTATCCTATTTCAAAATCATATCCCGTTTTAAAATAAACCCCTTTTGCCGGACAAAGCATTGGCAAAAGGGGTTTTCACTGCAATAAAAAAATCCGCCGGTCTTTCGACTGATGGAAAATGGTGCGAGCGAAGGGACTCGAACCCTTATGCGCAAGGCGCAGGATCCTAAATCCTGTGCGTCTACCAATTCCGCCACGCTCGCATATTTTCTTATTATAGTTTGTAATGGAAACAGGGTCAAGAAAAGACCGGTAAAAAACCTTCCCTGCAAAAACAGAGAAGGCATCCTGCAAAAAAATTACTTTGTTTCATCAAGAACAGCTGTGCAGTGTGGACAGCGGGTCGCATCATCGGCAATAGGTTCTTTGCAGAACTGACAGGTGCGCGCCGGTGCGGCTTCTTCTTTCGGAAAAGCCCTGTTCATCTGGCGGACCACAAGGAAAATCACGAAAGCGATGATCAGGAAATCAATGATTGTATTAAGAAACTGTCCGTAAGCGATGACAGGCACGTTCATTTCTTTGGCTTCCGCCAGTGTAGCCACCGGTGTTTTTCCCAGATTGATAAACCGGTTCGAGAAATCAACACCGCCCATAATCATTCCGATGGGCGGCATGATGACATTTTCCACCAGGGAAGATATGATCTTTCCGAAAGCGCCGCCGATAACGACACCGACTGCCATATCGACCACATTGCCCCTGACAGCAAAATCCCTGAATTCTTTCATCATGCCCATCTTATTTCTCCTTTTCATTCGCAAATATATTAATTTTTTATACTATAGCACATCCTCATCTGCATTTCTACATATTTCTATATAGCTTTATAAAATTTCCGTGCTTCGATTGTTAATCTTCTGTCGCTTTCTTGCTTGACAAATAATTGCCATCAAGATACAATAGAAGCGTAAACAGAAGAGACAGCCATTGGCCGTGGCGTTTCTGCTCATTGTTGCTTCTTACACAACCTCTATGAAAAGCTTCCTTTCACCGGGAAGCTTTTTTCGTACTGCAAAAGAGAGAAACCGCCCGGGTTCCCCTCTTCTTTCATCATAGATACGGATTCTTCACTGCGCAGAATAACGCTTAACAGTTCCGCCGCGCCTGCAGCATCCCTGCCCTCAACCGTAAAAAGAATCTGTATTTTCCTATTTCTGTCTTTTCTGATCGGGGGAAACATCCCGATTGCTCATCTGCCGGCATCCATCCGCTAAAAAACAGCGGATAAGCACCCGCTGCCTTTCTGATAGCCGTTTTATTCCTTAATGAATGTATTTCCTGTCACTACAGGAACAGAGCGATCCTGCCGGACCATTTCTCCTCCCAGCGGATCGATGGCAGACGATACGGTAAGCATCGTGCAGAATGCCCCCCACACAAGAAGAACCGCCTTGTTCTCCTTCAATTCCGCCGTCATCCTTCCGAAGAATCTTTTCATCGGCAGCCTGCTCCCTGCTACGCCTTTTCTTTCTGATTCTGCCGGTGTATAATGATTGGCTGCTGTCATGAACTTCATCTCCTTTATCATCCGCTCTTGTACCATTTCCTTTTCTTGGCCTCATTATACCCACATGGGTATTTACATTCAATAATCATTTGCAAAATAAAGTCCGTTAATGAACAATTCGCACAGATTGTACATTGAATGGCAAAATCAGTCATATGCCTGCACAATAAAAAACTCACAGCAGATCCGTGTCAAATCTCCATACACGAAGAGGCCGCCATGAGCTGTAAAAATTTCCGGCCGGAAAAATAAAATGAAACTTCATACCGGCAAGAACATTTCCTTTCTGTTTTTCACTTATTTCCCTTGTCCGTACGTCGCATTCGGGCCGTGCTTCCTTTGGTAGTGCTCATCAAGGATGTATGCGGGAAGCGAGGCCGAAGGGTTCAATAATTTTGTTTTCAGCGCCATTTCCGCCGCCGTCTCCATGACGACCGCATGGTACACAGCGTCCGCCGCATTTTTTCCCCAGGCAAAAGGCCCGTGGTTCCGTACAAGGGCACCGGGCACGGCAAGCGGCTCGTATCCGCGGCAGCGTACGGTTTCTATAATGACGGCACCCGTATTTTTCTCATAAGCGCTTTTCGTTTCTTCTTCCGTAAGCGCCCTTGTGCAGGGGATATCCCCATAAAAATAATCCGCATGGGTCGTACCGAGGGCAGGAATATCGAGTCCCGCCTGGGCAAAAGCTGCGGCATTGACGGAATGGGTATGTGTCACACCGCCGATTTCAGGAAACGCGCGGTACAGCGCCAGGTGGGTCTCCGTATCGGAAGATGGTTTCCATTTCCCTTCCACTGTTTCTCCCGTCTCCACATCGACTGCTACCATGTCGCCCGCTGTCATGCTCTCATAAGGCACACCTGACGGTTTGATGACCATAAGGCCTTTCTCCCGGTCGATACCGCTCACATTCCCCCATGTATAGATCACGGCACCCCGTTTCACAAGTTCCAGATTGGCGGCGCACACCGCTTCTTTTAATGTCTCCAGCATAGAACCCTCCTGCTTTTTCTTTTTAATAACAGTACAAAACCACACCCTGTTATTTTATGATTTACGCTTTATGGTTTTTATCAATTCTCCCATAAATTTCTCTGCCCCGGGAGATCGTGTTTCTTTTTTGGCTGCTGCGGTATATTTCACCCAGCCTCACCATTTTGCGGATGACACTTACCATCTTCCTTATCACGGCAATAGATTCTTCGCTGTTGCTCTGAATGACGCCTTGCCGATGTCCTCACCACGGTAACAGATTCTCCGGATGACGTCTTATGTTCTTCTTCATCACAGCAGCAAGTCTTCGACATCGCTCCGGGTGACGCTTATCGTCAGTCGTCATTCTGAACGGTGGCAAGAATGCCTTGTGGGAAAGACGGGAAACAGCAACATGACACCGAGTGAAGAATCTATGATTCTGATGACATCTTACCGCTTTCCTCACCACGGTAACAGATCCTTCGCTATCGCTTCAGGATGACGTCTTATGGTCTTCTTCATCACAGCAGCAAGTCTTCGACATCGCTTCGGGGTGACGCTTATCGTCAGTCGTCATTCTGAACGGTGGCAAGAATGCTGTTCAAGAAAAACGGGAAACAGCAACATGACACCGAGTGAAGAATCTATGATTCTGATGACATCTTACCGCTTTCCTCACCACGGTAACAGATCCTTCGCTATCGCTTCAGGATGACGTCTTATGGTCTTCGACATCGCTTCGGGGTGACGCTTATCGTCAGTCGTCATTCTGAACGGTGGCAAGAATGCTGTTCAAAAAAAACGGGAAACGGGACAGTGACACAGAGTGAAGAATCTATGATTCTGATGACATCTTACCGTCTTCCTCATTACGGTAATAGATCCTTCACGTTCGCTTCGGATGACGTTTAACGTTTTCCTCACTACAACAGCAAATCCTTTGCTGATGTTTCGTATGACACCTAATGGAAATCATCTGCTTCGGCTTTTAACTCACAGCTAATAGCTAACAGCTAATGGCTAACAACTTGTAGCTAACAGCTCACAGCTGATAGCTTTTATCTTCTTACCACTTTCCTCATCACGGTAACAGATTCTCCGGATGACGCCTGACCGTCAGCTTATCCTCACTCATACAAAAATACGGTACCCATCACATCTGACGAGTACCGTATTTTCTGTTTCTTAAACTATTTCCTTATACTTGTTCCGTTTACCGTTCCGGATTACGCTTCCGGTGAAATATGAGAACCATACACATCGCGGTAATCATTGTTCGCCATATCGTCTTCGTTGTTGACGCGGACACGTTCCACTTTATTTCTGTCATTGTCCTTGCCGGAAATACGATCGACACGAATACGGTCCAGACGGATCTGGCGGAGTTCCGGTTCGAACTCATTCATAGCTCGATCCATGTTGCTATCCACTGGTGCGCCATTCTTCAATGCACGATAGAACATTGCCGCAAATTCATAGCGGGTCATGGAACGGTCACCGCTGAACATGCCGTCCGGATAGCCTTCAATAATACCGTTTCCTGCCAATGTAGCGACATACTCATAAGCCCAGTGGTTTTCCGGCACATCGGGGAAGTCTTTCTTTTTACCCATATCCAGGATGCCGAGAATGGAATTCATCTTCTGCTCCATGGTATCCAGGCGTTTCTTCAGATCCTTGTTTTCATCACGCAGGTCGACGATTTCTTTCGCCATGGCCACTTTGGATGTGGATACATGGTTGCCCTGTCCCAGTTTCAAGCTGACTCCGGCATTCACCATATTCTCTCCTCCACCGAAGGATCCGCCCACACTGAACATCAAGTCTTCATTCGGACGGTAGAATGCGCCTACCGCTACTGCATGGGCGTCTTTGTAGTTGCCGTAGCCGGCTGCGATATCCCATTTGTCATCAGGATCAAAGTCCAGCGGGTGGAGGGCTGCCAGTGCGGCGGCTCCCGCTCCCACTTTATTGACCCGGGTTCCCAGTTTGTCTACTTTATTGGTTATATTCCAGATATCTTTCGTGGAAGCAATGCCGGACACAGAGTAGGTGCTGCCGTCATTACGGGTGAAGTTCAAGGTATTCCCGTCAAGCGCCGCGGATGATGTATAGAGGTCTCGCAGTCCGGTGATAGTCGCTGTACTCCCATCATTGTTTGTCAGCGTGGCGGTACCCTTGCCGTCCGCGGCATAGGAAGCTGTGCCTCCTGTCACTACCGTATCTTTGGCATTAATGGTATATGTCGTCTTATTCCCGTCTTTTTTGGATGTCACGGTTACATTTTCTCCCGCCGTTACTTCCGTCTTTTCGATACCCAGGCTGCTTGTATTGACAGACAAGTTATATCCGACTTTCTTGCCATTTTCTACTTTATCCGTAATTTTTACTGTTCCGTCTGTAGATTCCATCTTGGGGCCGCTGATGGTGTATTCTTTTCCGCCGTCGCCATTGGTGTCTTCCGTTACGGTTACATAATCTCCTGCTTTCACGGTGGTATGTTTCTTTTCCGCCTCTGCTGCCTTGGCTTCCACTTTTTTCAGCTGTGCCACATTGACGGCATCAGTATCCTCGCTGCCTGCCGCCACATTCGTAATCTGGCGGGTGATCTTGGTGTTCCCGGTCGAATCGCCTACGGAAACCGCGGCAGCTGTCGCTTTCCAGGTAGCCGATGTATCTGTGGAAGCTGCTTTGGTGGAGGGATCATAGCCGCTCACACCGCCTGCCCTATCCGCCACACTCCATGCACCAAGCGCTACGCCACCAACGACTTTAGCATGAGATGCATAACCAAAGGCCATAGCATTTTCTTTCTCCGCTTTACTTTCCGACCCCATGGCAATGGCCCAGTCCGCAGTCGCGGAAGCATTCGTACCTACAGCTACCGCTTCCTCCCCTTTAACCGTAAGGTTATTCCCCAGGGCAAGACCTCTATATCCGCCGCCATTATCTGGGCCGATGACCTTATTTCCTCGACCGAAGGATGCCCCTATCCCTTCCGCTTCAGAATCGGCACCTACGACAACACTGGCACCATTAACCGTATTCTTCATACCAACAGCCACATTCTGGTCGCTGCCGCTGGAGTTCTTGGTGTAAATCCATTTTGTCGGATCGCTCGGATCTTTTTCCGCCGTATAGCCGACCAGGTTCCCCACACCGATGACCGTATTCTGTTCTCCGAAGACTTTTGTCAGCTTATGGTCATAATTGTTATAATCCGTGCCGAATACGGCATTATGGACGCCTTCCACATCCAGATTCTGGCCGGCGACGATACTATTGTTTCTTCCGTTTTTCACTCCGGTCAGTTTGTTGTTATTGCCAAGAACGGTGCTGTTCACCCCTTTCGAAGAAGAGGAAATACCGAGCACGATGCTGTCTACCGCCTCGGCGCCGTCATTGTCATAGTTGCTGCCGGCTCCCGTTTTTGTAGACTTGGCGCTGTAATAATGCACTTTCGCCGCACCGGCAGCTGCCTGTACCTTTTTCAGCTGTGCCACATTGACGGCATCGGTATCCTGCGTGCCGGCTGCTACGTTTGTAATCTGGCGGGTCACTGCCGCACTGGTCGGAGTTGCCGCTTTACCGACAGAAACAGCAGCGGCCGTCGATTTCCATGTGCCTGTCGTATCATTGGCATGATCACCGGCAGCCGGGTCATAGCCTTCAACGCCCTTGTCGACAGCGGCGATGGAATCCGCACCGATTGCTACGCCGCCGTCTTTTTCCACATCCGTATTGTAGCCGAGCATCACCGCATTGCTTATGTTCGCCGTATGCGATTTAATCGGTACATTTTCCGTCACCTTATATTTCTTTTCGAGAATAACATTGCCCGAAGCATCTTTCATCGTATACGTTTTCTCTACAGTCTTCTTTTCCGTAGCCATGGATCCAAGGATTACATTGTTTTTACCACCGTCCATATGGTGATAATCCCCAATCACTACATCAGCAGTACCATCGGATATATTATTCCCGGTACCCATCATAGACATACGTTCCACATTCCTGCCTGTATTTCCATATCCGTTGATCGTATTATTGATGCTGGGTGTATTTGCTGTACCGGTAAGGATATTTCCGGAGCCGATGATCTGGGAATGGACAGCATAATCTGAAGTATTTCCGTTCCCCATGGTCACCACGGAACCGCCGCCGGTCGACATGGCCAGTCCCATCGCTTTCCTGAGCTCATCATGGCCCAGCGGTCCTTCTCCCATAGCATACTTCTGTCCTCCTCCAAGTATGGCATCGCTCCAATGCTCATTCATACTGTTTCCATCTTCATCGGTCGGTGCCGTCCCGAAAGAATGTGTAACGCTATTGCCCGCGCCGAAAACGAGTGCCCCATTGGCGCCTTCTGTTTTGTTCAGGGTACCGACGACGGTGTTTGCCATCCCATCATTCTGGTCCGCCTTATTTGACGCTACGGTATTAAGACCGCCATAGACAGAAGCCAGATAACCGTCATAGCCGGAGCCTGCCTCCACAATGGATTTGATCCCTGTCACGGTCTCCTGCCAGCCATAAGCTTTTGCGCCATGGCCAAGAGCCACATTCATTCCGCCGCCGTCTCTGGTCCCGCTCTGGGCATGATACCCGACAACGACACTGGCATGTTTCTGCCCGATATCGGGATCGGCCTTTTCTTCCGGTGTCATGGAACCGATAACAACAGATTCTTTAATCGCTGATAACTTCTGATTATCCCCGATCACGATAGACGAGCTGGGATTGACTGCTTTGTTATTATTCCCGATAACAGTCAGGCTCTCATACCCTTTCATATAGGTGTCGTTGCCGGAAATATCATTTCCCTTGCCGATGACAAGGTCGGACACATTTTTCGTCCTTTCTTCCTGTTTCCCGGAAACCGTACCGGCATTTCTATCGGTAATCTTATTGCTGTCCCCGATGACGGTCTGGCTCTTGCTGTTTTCAACGGTATTCTCGGAGCCGATCACGGACACGTGCTCGGCCTTGGTTACGGTATTTTTGTAGCCATCAATCATGTTAAACTTACTAATAGCCCCAGATGTACCTTTCAACGTATTGTTCACACCAATAATTTGAGAAAGCTGGGTCCAATCCGCTGTATTTCCTCCGCCGATGGCAAGGGTGGCACCGCCGCTATTAGATGATTTCACCGATGCACGAAGCTTGTCAGCCAGATCCTTGGCAGAAGTACTATTGCCGGAAGGAGCGGAAATATTGGTAATGGAATTGGTGATTTCATTACCGGCGCCGAAGATGAGGGAACCGTTAGAATTAGCCGTTCTGTTCGCTGTACCGACGATGCTGTTCGCCACGCCGGAATACGCGGAAGAAGCAGTAGCAGATTCAATGCTGTTCAGAGAACCGGTAATGGTGGCGCCAAAATTTTTACTTGCGGCGGATGAATTGTTTCCATCATAATTCGAAGAAATAATAGAATATGATCCGGTAACAGAAGAGAATAGACCGTGAGAATAGCTGTTTGCCCCTAATGCCGTGGCAAATGGTAACATGTTATGGGCCTTTGCATTAGCACTATCGACACTTATATCCCCCAATGCCCCTTTATAATTATGAGTACCAAGCATAACGCTGCCGGTACGGGCATAGGTATTTTGCCCAATGGCTACACCAGTCACCATTTTAGTAGGATCCTTAGGCAGTCCAGTAGGAATCCCAAAAATGCTATTATATCCCGCCTGATTAAAATCAAAAGAACGCTCTAATCCGCCTACCATATTCTCTACAAAAGAATTAGAACCAATGGCGATGCCGCCGCCTTGATCATATAATTATTCGTTCTGGCTTTATTACCAATCACAATATCTCCGGTGGACGGCATTCCCACGCCACCTGAATAGGAAATAGTTGCATCTTTGCCAATAGCCACATTTTCCGCTTTCGGCGCGTTACTGCCCGTACCGACAGCTACCCCACTACCGGCACCGGGTGTATTATCCGCTGCGCTTGCCGTGTAACCACCCATGAGGAGCCCCATCCCCACGGCGGCCGCCAGCGCCGCTTTCACTGCTTTCCCCGAAGCGCTTTTCGTGTGGTTCTTCGCCAGTTCCGACGTTACCACATAAGCATTTTTTGCCTTGCTCCATACAATCTTGTAAATTCTGTTCATACTTTCCTCCCAATATTAAAGAAAATAAAAATATAAAAGAGCTGTCACGTTTTCCCCTTCGCGCTCTATCTCACCTCTCCCTGTCACACAACCGGCTTCAGATTTCAACGGATAAATTCCGCAGGTTACACAAAACTGCTTTTCCAATATTTATATATTGTAGCAAAAAATTTATCTTATTTCCATCTTTTTAAGAATTATCACGGATAATTAAGAAACAAACTAAATCGCAACAGCAAATCGGACAGTCACACAGGAAAATATTTCATTCCATATTCTTAGTCCCATTCCCACATCCGAATACCGCCAGACACGGCATCAGTGATGAGCACAATTTCATGCGTCTCTTAGCGTCTTTGAAATCGGCGCCTTCCTAAACCCGCAAGGGCAAGACGTTTCAGGGTTATAGGACAAAATGAGTTGGTCTTCAATCCCAAAGATAAATTGAATATGAGTTGGATTTATGAAGCTCATGCCACACAATAGCATCTCCCCCTGTAGGGATTGAATCTTCTAATTTGGATCGTTCGTTCATTGCTTTATACAGTTTAGAAATGCTCCTGTCAGTGGGCATTACCTTTAGGATTTCAGATGCAGAAAGCGGTTTCGGTGTGTGGAAGTAACACCACCAGAAAACCGCTTTTATGCGTCTTTCAATGGACATCCCACGATGGTTTCTAAGCATCGTTCTTAATTGTGCATTTATTCCGCCTTCTATACGGTTATTTGTCGATGGTAGTTCTTCTCCATAAGACAACGATTCATCCAAATAGGTAAATAATGTGTTTTGCCGTACTAATCTGGCCAGTGACCGCTCGGCCTTTAGTAAACGTTCATGCATAGGGCGAAGTTTGCCTTTTTCATCTCGTGTCATTTCACTAAGAAAGGTCTTATGCTTTATTCTCCAGTTTATCAGTCGGGTTACCCAATTGGCTGCTTGTCCTAAGTCTTTTATCATCAGCAAATCCTTTGCTGTCATGTACATTTCAATACCGGCAATGGTTTTAGGACTACCGGTTGTATATCTCTTTACCTGGAGGAAGGCATGGAAAGTACAACGCTGCAGCTTAGCCTTGGGCCAGACTCTTTTAGTGCTTTCCGAAAGCCGGGGCTTCCATCAGAAACGACCATAGCGGGAGCCGCAATTCTCTGCATCAATGCTTCCCAGGCTCCGGAATGCTCATAGCGGCATAAATACCATCCAAGTACATTCTCTTCATTGCAACATATCAAAATACATGCTTTTCTAGATAGATAAATTCCATCCATATATACAACTTTCATTGGACTTTCAATTTTAGGTGGCATAGGCCAGATTTCCCAAAATTTAGCTATTTTTCTACGAAAAGATCTCCCTACACCGGACATTTCTTTCTGCACAGCTTTACTAAATAACCAATGTTGAAACTGTACAAATTGCTTGGTTGAGTTATCTATGGGATTAGTAAAACTATCACTACATTCCTTACAAAGCCATCGCTGCGTACCCGCTTTAGTTTTTCCATTCTTAACACAAATGTTACCGCAATTAAAACATCGCACTTGGTTCATAATAGCTTCCTCCCGGAAAATTATTTCCTAGGAAGATATAACCCTATTTAAGCCAGTTACTGCAATGACTTTCAGCTTTTTTATCAACTCATTTTGTCCACTCTCAAATTTCTTTTAAACAACTTTAAAGAGCGATAAGCCTAGTTAAATACTAGTCCTATCGCCCTTTATATCAACACAAAATGTCCTATAGCCCTCTATTCACCTTTTCCCGGTAATAAGCAAAATAAAAGACTCTCTCCTACAACAAGCTATGCTATAGAAGAAAGTCTTTTATCTTATTCCTAATTTAGAAAGATTGTCTCTTATCTAATCAGGATCCAACGCTGTTTACGAATTGAACTGTGAGCACTGACGGGGCAGAAATAATTCCCAAAATGGTTACCCGCTGTCCCATAGGGATAACTGCACCATTACGGTTGATAAGAATTTTATTTCCCCGGGCCGTACGAAAATTCATCAGTCCGCCGCCGGCGCTGGTTAGAATGCTACCCACCGTGCAAATTCTTGTTCCTACAGGAATCCCGGACAAATTCCATGCCACCTGATAATCACCCAGATCCTCTATTCTCAAATCTCCCGGATTGACCTGATACCAGTAGTCAAGATCACTCTTCACCGGTCCCATGAAATAGCCTGCGTCCCGGGATATCCGTGATGCCACTACCGTCTTCGGTGAAGGCGGATTTTCAGCCTTTTTTCTGTAGCTGACTGGACGCTGATTGGGAATCCGCTCTTGATAAGACACATTCTGGATAATAAGTATAGGCTGCTTAGCTTGATTATAAACTACATGCCCTGTCGCCTGAAAAGGCGTATAACTCATTATCTTTCCAGCATGTTCCATCATGGCAGGAATCTCCTGTCCATCGGGAGTAACAAAACGATATACATTTTCCGCATAAGCCCCTTCAAATTGGCCGGTTACGGTAATATCATTCACTGCCGCTGCCGAGGATCCCGGCAGCAACAGCATCAATATCGTTCCTATCACAGCAAACCACAATTTCTTCATATGAAAGCCTCTCGCTTCAATTAACCGCGACCTTTAATGACGCGTACACGCTGAATATCAGGTGTGCCATCCTTATGATTGGTAATAGTATCTACTCTAATACGTTCCAGTTCCGGTTCGAATTCTTTCAGTGCTCTGGCCATCTGTTCATCAGCAACGGCACCATTCTGTATAGCCCTGTAAATCAACGCAGCCATTTCATACCTGGTCATCATGCGGTCTCCACCAAACTGTCCGTCCGGGTATCCCACAATGACGCCATTTCCTGCCAGCGTCGCTACATAGTCATAAGCCCAATGGTTTTCAGGCACATCGGGGAAGAGCTGCATCTTGTCCATATCCAAAGAATCCAGCTGTTTCCCTTCGGAAACCTTCATCAGCGCCCCCTTCATATTTTCCAGTTCGGCGCGAAGATCTTTGATTTCCTTTGCCATCGCCACTCTAGAAGTGGACACATGGTTGCCCTGTCCCAACTTCAGGCTGACTCCGGCATTCACCATATTTTCTCCTCCGCCGAAGGAACCGCCCACACTGAGCATGGTATCTTCATTCGGGCGGTAGAATGCCCCTACTGATACCGCATGGGCATCTTTGTAGTTGCCGTAGCCGGCGGCAATATCCCATTTATCATCAGGATCAAAGTCCAGCGGGTGGAGAGCTGCCAATGCCGCTGCTCCTGCGCCAACCCGATTCATACGGTTATCAATTTTATTGATAGCGCTGCCAATCTGCTTCAACTGGCTGACATTGACGGCATCCGTGTCCGCCTTGCCTGCCGCCACATTGGTAATCCGTTTGCCGCCTGCATCAACACCGGTCTCTGTGATGCTCGGACCATTCTTGATTGTCAGACCGCTATTATTCATGACTGTATTTCCGGTGGTTACGCTGTTAAGACCTTTCAGGTCTTTGGCCATTTTCACCTTCAGGTTGTTGCTGCCGTCAGATACGACACCAAGGTTATCCTCTGTGGTCAGTTTGCTTTCGTCTGTAATGCCGCCGATGACGTTCACCTGTTCGTTCAGTTTCTTTTTGATGACTGCTCCCGTATCACCGCCATACTTCATGCCGTCATTCAGGGTCGCCACTTCTTCACTGGTGCCGTCCGGTTTCTGGTATACGATACGGGTCGTAGTCGTACCCGGTGCACCGTCCACCCCGGGCTTGCCGTCACGGGTAACGGAGATATTTGTCGTTTTGCCGTCTTTCCCGTTGATACCGATTTTGCCGTCTTTTCCGTCTTTACCTGTAGCGACAATGGTTTCGGTTTTCAGGTTCTTATCCATTTTGACGGTGATATTACCGTTCGCGTCGGCAATGGTTTTGATGTTTTCACCGGAGTATTCGGAGGCGGCTTTGGTCCCTTCTCCTTTGATGGTGACTTTCTCTCCCAGGTTCCGGTGGAATTCGCCTTCATTACCGGCAAAGTCCATTCCTTTTTTCGTCAGTTCTTCGGACGTATTGGTAATCTTTTTGTCTACTGCTTTGAGCTGGTCTTCTGTGGCAGCCTGTCCGCTGGTGAAGTTGTTCGGATCCCAGGTTTTGTTGGTCAGTTCGTTAACGGTTCCGTCTTTCCCGTTGATTTTCACTTTTCCGGCATCGATGTTTCCTGTCGTGCCGTCAATGGTGACTTTGTCTCCGGCTTTGATAATGCCTGCTGTACCGTCGATGGATACCTGTTTGGACGGATCGCTTCCCAGTGTCACTTTGTCACCGAGTCCGACAGTGTATTCTTTGCCACCGGCCCCATTAAGACCTTCAGTGACTGTTACATTAGCGTCTTTGGCTTTGACGGTCGTATGCTGGCCTGCCAGTGTCTTTACTTCATGCAGCTGACTGCCATTGACGGCATCGGTGCTGTTTGCGCTGATGTCGCCGGCTGCCACGTTGGTAATCTTGTTGCCGCCGTTGTCAAGGCCGTTTTTGGTCAGGGATACGGTGTTTCCAGCCGCTCCGTTATTGATCGTAACGCCGTTATTGTTCATGACCGTATCGCCGGTAGTCACGCTTTCCAGGCCTTTCAAGGCTTTGGCGAGACGGACTTTCAGATTGTTGCTGCCGTCAGATACGACGCCGATATTATCATCTGTCGTCAGTTTGCTTTCATCCGTAATGCCGCCGATGACGTTCACCTGTTCGTTCAGTTTCTTCTTGATGACCGCTCCCGTATCGCCGCCGTACTTCATGCCGTCGTCCATAGTGGCAACTTCATGTGTGCCACCGTTCTTATCTTCAATGATGAGACGCGTGATATTGGTTCCGTCAAGACCCGGTTTTCCGTCACCGCCCTTGATGGTGAGTCCGTTAGCGCCGTCTTTGCCATTCAAACCGATAGAGCCGTCTTTACCGTTAATCACCACAGCGGAACCGTCTTTACCGTTAACTCCGATGGAGCCGTCTTTGCCGTCAGCGCCTTTTTTACCGAGCACCAGGTCATCATTCACATTGACTTTGTACGGATTGTTAGCAGAGCCATCGCCTTCCACGGTGGTATTTTTACCGTCTTTCAGGATTGTCTTTCCTGCTGCAACAGCGTCTTTCAATTGACCAAAGTTGACTGCATCCGTGTTGTCAGTACCGGCAGCTACATTGGTAATCTTCTTACCGCCTGCATCGATACCGTTCTTAACAATCTTAGGACCGCCATTGATAGTCAATCCATCACTGTTCATAACAGTATCACCGGTAGTTACGCTGTTCAAACCTTTCAAGTCCTTAGCAAGGCGGACTTTCAGGTTGTTGCTGCCGTCAGATACGACGCCGATGTTATCATCTGTCGTCAGTTTGCTTTCATCCGTAATGCCGCCGATGACGTTCACCTGTTCGTTCAGTTTCTTCTTGATGACCGCTCCCGTATCGCCGCCGTACTTCATGCCGTCGTCCATAGTGGCAACTTCATGTGTGCCACCGTTCTTATCTTCAATGATGAGACGCGTGATATTGGTTCCGTCAAGACCCGGTTTTCCGTCACCGCCCTTGATGGTGAGTCCGTTAGCGCCGTCTTTGCCATTCAAACCGATAGAGCCGTCTTTCCCGTTGATCACTACGGCAGAACCGTCTTTACCGTTAACTCCGATGGAGCCGTCTTTACCGTCGGCGCCTTTTTTACCGAGCACCAGATCATCATTCACATTGACTTTGTACGGATTGTTAGCAGAGCCGTCGCCTTCCACGGTGGTATTTTTACCGTCTTTCAGGATTGTCTTTCCTGCTGCAACAGCGTCTTTCAATTGACCAAAGTTGACTGCATCCGTATTGTCAGTACCGGCCGCTACATTAGTAATCTTCTTACCGCCTGCGTCAATACCATTCTTAACAATCTTAGGACCGTTATTAATGGTCAATCCGTCAGTATTCATAACCGTATCGCCGGTGGTCACGCTGGTCAGGTCTTTCAGATCCTTGGCCAGTTTCACATTCAGCGCACCATTTTCGGATACTACGCCAATATTGCCATTAGACAATTTGGACGCATCAGCACCGCCTTTGATATCCAACTGTTCGCCCAATTTCTTATTGATGACAGTTGCATCGTCACCCTTGAAGCTCAAGCCTTTGGCAATGGTGTTATTGATATTTGTAATATCAGTCTTGTTGGTTTTCACGCCGTCACTGACCGTTTTCAGCTGGTCTTCCGTTGCCGCCTGTCCGTGTACGACTGTCGGGTTGTCAATATCCCATGTACGGTTAGTCAATTCGTTCACTGTGCCGGCACCGGTCACTTTGACTGTTCCTGCCTGGATATCGCCTGTCGTGCCATCAATGGTTACCTTATTTCCGGCTGTAATCTTACCGGTAGTGCCGTCTACAACAACTTTCTTATCGGCATCTGCACCAAGAGTTACCTTATCACCTAATCCAACTGCGAATTCTTTGCCACCGGCCCCATTAACACCTTCTGTAACGGTTACATTAGTATCTTTCGCTTTGACTGTCGTCGCTTTTGCCGTACCGCCAATAGCCGCATTCAGCTGATCCACATTGACCGCGTCCGTTCCGTCAGTACCAGGTGCTACGTTAGTAATTTTTTGACCGCCCGCATTCAAACCGTCTTTATTGACATAAGTTTTTCCGTTGATAGTCAAGCTACCGTTAGGACCTAAGTTAACATCTTTTTTAAGCTTAACATTTAGTTGAGTGCCGTCAGATATTACACCGATATTGTTATCTGTCAAGTCCGCAGAAGCACCGCCCTTGATGGATAACTTCTCGCCCAATTGCTTGTTGATGTCTGCACCGGTATCACCAGCGAAGTTCAAACCTTTCGCAATGGTGGTGTTGATATTTGTGATGTTTGTTGTATTGGTATCCTGCTGCGTTTTGGAAGCGATGTCCGTCAGCGTAACCTGTTTCGTGTCACCTTTATCATTCGCTACAGTCAATACCATGTTGCCATTGCTGTCAGGTTTATATTTACCCTGGCTTCCTGCTGCAGGATTTGCTACCAGACGATAGTCTCCCTTTGCCACTTCGGTGAATACATTGCTCAGATCAACATTGACTTTGCCTGTATCGTTCCGTTCCAATGTCAAAGTCTTGCCGTCAGTGGAAACGCTGCCGCTTGTAACAAAGTTATTTTTGAGACCTGTCACATTAGCAGTTAAATTGTTTGTACCTGTCAATGCAGCCGTACCATCGCCGTTTGCCTGGTAAGTCGCGGTACCGTCGGTCACGTATTTATCTTTTGCTTCGACAATACGGTTAATATCCCCGATATTGGCACCGTTCGTAATTACATCTCCACCGCTGGCAACATTTGTGATTTGTTTATTGCCGGCATCAATACCGGTCTTGACGATCTTAGGGCCATTATTGATCGTCACACCATCATTATTCATAACCGTATCGCCGGTCGTTACACTGGTCAAACCTTTAAGTTCTTTTGCCAGTTTAACATTCAGCGTATTTCTTCCATTAGATACTACACCGATATTGTTGTCGCTCAATTTAGATTCATCTGCTATGCCACCAACGACATTAGTTTGCGCGCCTAATCTTTGAGTAAACTTATTATCCGCAGCCCCTGCAGCCTTTACATCACCTGCATACACTACGCCTTTATTTACTTCCGTATTCACCGCATATAGTTGGCTGCCGTTGACAGCATCGGTAGATGTATCAGAAAGACGACCAGCTGCGACATTAGTAATAGTACGTTCTGCACCTGCCTTGCCTACACTTACCGTAGAACCGGGGTTAGCCCCTGCAAAACTATGTACTTCGCCATTGACCGTTTCGGAAGCTGTGGCAGCAGCTGCTGCAGTTTCAGATCCGGCACCGATAGCCACAGCATTTTCATTCGCCACTTTTGCTTCATTACCGATAGCTACGCCATTCTTTACTGATACATTAGCTTTGTTACCTATCGCCGTACCATTTAGGCCGGTAACGGAAGTCGAAGACCCTATAGCAGTACCATCCACTGCGTTAGCTAACGAAAGTCTGCCGAGAGCCGTAGCCCCTATAGCTCTTGCTTTAGCTTGATAGCCGATACCCGTGGCTTGCCCCTTCGTCGCCTCTGACCAGGTACCAATCGCTACACTGGCATCCTCCATCGCCGTCGCACTCGTACCCATAGCGATAGACCACTGACCTGTCGCCTTTGAGCTTCCACCGATTGCGTACGCATAATTGTTCGAAGCTTTTGAGTTATTCCCCATCGCCAAGGAGGCTTCTCCCGTAGCCTCAGAAAGGCTACCGACAGCAATAGCATGCTTACTGTTCGCCTTTGCACCGCCACCGATAGCGGCAGCATATTCTCCGGCAGATGCAGCTTTTGCACCGATAGCAACCGCATTTTCTTTTGATGCATCAGCTATAGCACCTAAGGCAAGCGCATTTTTAGCCCTAGCCTTTGACTCCCCACCGATAGCGGTAGCATATTCTCCGGTAGACTTAGCAGTCGGACCTACAGCCACCGCATTTTCTGCTCTCGCCTCAGACCAAGGGCCAATCGCTGCCGCATTTTTAGCGGTAGCATGTGATCCGCCACCTACAGCTGTAGAATATTGTCCTGAAGATTCACTATGTGCTCCTAACGCCAAAGCGACCTGTCCAAGCGCCTGGGCATAACCACCAATCGCCACATTGTTTGGATCGCCTCCACTATTGGTTCCGTTCCCCCATGCTACACCTGCCCCCGTTCCGGCAGGATTTACCGCTTGAGCAACGTTTAGCGGGAATGCTACACTCCCCACTAATGCCAGGGCACATAAAAGAGTACGGAGACCTATGCCTCCTCTGCCGCTGCTTTTCCCGCGGCTGTCGGTGATTTCCGGAACCACCACATAACTATTCTTTACTTTGCTCCAAATAACTTTGTAAATTTTGTTCATACAACCCTTCCTCTCTATATATCAAATTCATAATGCCATACCAAATTACACCAAGAATATCAAACTATATAAAAAGTTTATTTATATACCCGACAGACCTCCTACACCTCCTTCTATACTTCTCATCATATTTATCCGCCTTTATATAAAGACAAAGTTTTTCACTGATGAATATCTATCTGCCGGTTCAGTGCTATTTCATATAATCCTAAATTTCAAATCGGCTCCCAAGAAAAAAGCTGCTCCAACGGCATATCCGTTTTTAGAATCATTTTAATCTTCACAGCCTCCTTAAAATTAATTCCATGACAGCTTTCCATTTTCAGCAGCAATGTCTCCTGCTTGATCCCCATTTCTTTTGACAGTTCTTCAAGGCTCATCTCCTGTTTTGCCAATTCTGCCATCAGATTTTTATACACGTTCCTCTCTCCCTTTAATTTGAAATTTCAAATTATTATATCATTATAACTTTTTATTACTAAAAAATCCACATCCCACTCCTGATTCATTGAAATTTCGATATTATTTATGTAAAATCAACAGTAAGGAGGCGATTATGACAAAAGAGGAATATTTGAAAGGGCTGATCCTCCAACGATGGACACTGAAAGATTTCGCCGCAAAAATCAATATGCCATATGGAACTCTATATTCCATTCTGAAAAATGTAGATGGCGGATCTATGTACAATATAGTAAAAATTTGCAGTGGTCTGCACATTTCCACTGACGAACTGTCTCAGATAGGAAAGCCCCGGAATTATATCCTGCAGGAAGATAGAAGTACGTACAACACAAAAGAACTACCGGATCTGAGATCTATCCTGAGCAGCACATTTCTCTTCAATGGAACGGAATATACTCTCTCAGAGAAAAAACAGGATATGCTGTCTCAAATCATCCAAGCTGTACTGAGCGAAAAAACACAGTAGCTCCTGCATCGTATTTTTCTCGGAAAATAACAGCGTTACCAGCTTATCTCATCCAAACCGGCAGGCGTAAACACACATAGCACTTCCACATCCATTTCCTATGTATTCATACATTTACTTTATCGATGTAATTATTTGTTTTCTGCCTTATCCAGCGGTTGGGGGACTGTACCATGATTTCCGCATAGCATTATAAAAGAATCACAGGCAATAAGCTTTCCACAAATAGACGCACCCCAGGCGTCAGAAATATATCTTCGCAAAACAAACACGTTCCTTCCCGGATATATAATCAGGAAGAAACGTTTTTGTTTTTATACCTTATATGTACAATATGGGTTGTGCCAATAATTTTTCGCAAATTCAGACATACCATCGGTAATGGATCAAATCAACCGGTACTTTCCTATTCAGAAACTCCCCTTCTTTAGAAGGCAAATTTTGGGGCAAATCAAGCCGGCGCTTTTCTTGCCAATTCAGCGCCAACTATTTCCATGAGCCCGGTAGCACACGCAGTGCGGCTGAGGATACTTAATCGTCGTGATGACTCAAATCGTAAAAGAATATTTAGCTTGTAGCTGACCGCTCACAGCTGATAGCTTTTATCTTCTTCCCGTCTTCCCCACCACGGTGACAGATTCTTCGCTGGCGCTCAGAATGACGTTTAATGTTCTCTGTCATTATGATGCTTAGCGTCCCTCCGTCATTATGATGCCTTACCATATCCTGTCATTCAGAACGGGGGCAAGAATGCCTTGTGAGAAAGACGGGAAACAGTAATGTGACACAAAGTGAAGAATCTATAACTCTCATGACTCCCTACGGAGTTCTTTCTATTTATCTCCTCACGGTGGCAGATCCTTCACGTTCGTTCAGGATGACGTTTAATGTTCTCTGTCATTATGATGCTTAGCGTCCCTTCGTCATTATAATGCCTTACCGTATCCCGTCATTCTGAACGGAGCAAGAATGCTTTGTAGGAAAAAACGGGAAACAGCAATATGGCACAGAGTGAAGAATCTATAACTCTCATGACTCCCTACGGAGTTCTTTCTATTTATCTCCTCACGGTGACAGATTCTTCGCCAGCACTTTGGATGACGCCTTACCATCCCTCGTCATTCAGAGCGGGGGTCAAGAATGCCTTGTGAGAAAGACGGGAAACAGCAATGTGACACAAAGCGAAGAATCTATTACTCTGACGACATCTTACCGTCTTCCTTGCCACGATAGATAATTTCTGTCACGCCATATACTTTCTGCCTTCCCGGTATGCGTTTCCCACCGCGTCACCGAGAGCAATATATTTCCCGCCGGCCGGATCAAAGGTAATCGCCTGTAATTTCTTTACGTCAATCTTTCCATCAGTCAGAATGTCCTCATCGACCAGGATATTCACGATATCCCCGACGAAATGGTAATCCTCACCTACCTTCGTCACCTTGGATACTTTGCACTCCAAGGTTAAAGGAAATTCCGAAAGCACCGGCGCGTCCACAAACTCGCTCTTCACCACATGAAGTCCGGCGCGCGCCACCTTATCAGGTACACGATTCCCCGACACGATCCCCAGACAATCCGCTTCCGCCATCGTGGAAACGGTCGCCATGCTTACGGTAAAGGCTTTCTTTTCCAATAGATTCGCCACGGTCTTATGGGTATGGTCCAGCATAAATCCCACTTGGTTCGTATCATAAATCCCTCCCCACGCCGCTACCATACCATCCGCCGTGTCGTCCGCGCCATAAGAAGCAATCACAAGCACCGGCTGCGGGTACAGCCAGGTATTCGGTTTAAAATTCTTTTTCACGATGGATTCTCCTTAATTTAACTAATTTCGGCTGGTCTATAGTTTCCAATAAAATCTGTATATGCCTCTTTAAGCCTATTATCATTCAATAACTGTGCCAATTCTTTATATGTAATAATCTTGCGAATTTCGGTTGATCTATTTCTATATGGATGAGCTAATGTCGCCTCTGATCTAATATTATGTACCTTCTTAAAAACATTAATTGCTACCGGCATTAATGTCATCAATGAATCCATACTTGAAAAGTCTTTTCCCAAAACACTTAATAATATACTATTTACAATATCTAAATTTTGAACAGAACTACTTGTGTCAATTTTTTTTAGCATTATAAAACCTTTAAAAGCTCTCTCTAACTCTTCATAATATCCGCTCTTTTCTTTTACCTTTTCGATAAAATCTTGAGGAATATCTATATCATAGATTTCTTTCATCTTTGCCCTAAAATAATCTGTATCTCTTCGTGTTACATATCGCCGGATATACCTATTGCCTCCATCACACGAATGTAAATCAAAAGGTTCATACTGAAACTCTTCATTCCATAAAAAATACCCTTGTATAGATAACATATATGCATCATTATTATTTTTACAATTAAAAATGTACTTCCTTAACAATTGCTTCTTAGCCACCGAATCTTGCATGCTTTTTATCTTAACCCACAATAATATTTGCTGCATAAAATAATTATCCTTGTCATTTACGTGATATCCATTAAGAATTTCCTTTTTCTCATTTCTATAAAGCCACTGAAACATTCTATATTTAAGTATCCATGATTTGTCGTGATCACACTGTTCTAATATCTTTTCATTGAACGGCAATGTTCCATATTTCCCCACTAAAATTGCTTTATTATACTGAAACAACTCCTCTTCAGAAGATATATACCTTATAATAAAATCAATCACTTTATCATCGGATGGAAAGCATCTGTTTAAATAGGATATCACTGGCTGAAAATAGGATGTGAACAACTCTTTATTATCCAATAGCATCTTTTTGATTTCATCATCTTTATTCAGTTTATATAAAGAAAAATTAATTAGAGTTTTATCGATTTCCTTGGCTTCTATACATCTTTTTATTTTATTTTTTAGTCTATTATGTTCTCCCTCGTTTAAGCGACCATTTGATTTAAAATGTCTTGTGATAACAGAGAAATTATTAAACTTTTGTTGCATATGTTTATCTATATTCTCTATTTTTTGTACATTGACTTTTGTATTTTGTGGTATCAATCCTAAATCTCTTATCGCTAGCTCTAAAAATAACTTAAGCTTATTACCTCTCTCTACAGATTGAACCATCAAATTTATATCATCAACATACCTAAAATATTTGACACCGCTTTGTCGTCTCATCAATGCATCAAGCGGGAACAAGTATAATTCAGCAAAAAATGATGAACATAGTGGACCTTGAGGAAGTCCATGAGTTTTATTATAGTTTTCATCAAACATTATTGTCGTTTGGGCCCATTTACCAAGACATCTCTTTAAAATCATAACTATATCCTCGTCTATTCCATTATTTAACATTATTTGGGAAAGTGTCTCATGATCAATCAAGTCAAAAAAGGACGCCATATCAAACTTGACACAATATTTATATCCATTATTATATGTTTTCTTAAATGTATCATTAAAACATTTCCACTGCTTTTTCCAAGATTCAAAGAAAAATTCAGGTGAACTATCATTTGTTCTTTTGAAGATATTACCAAAAGTATTTACATTAAAATAATCACGAACTTTTCCATGTACAACATCTGCCACTATATTTGCTAAAGATTGATACACTAAATAATCTAAAAAATTAAGTAGAGTAATCGGTCTAACAAATCCACTTGATTTAGGAATATAATACCGCTCCGTCATTTGTGGTTCATACAATTCCTCCTTGATTTCATTTATCAATTGTTTAATGTTATCTTCAAATCTATATTCAAATGCTTTTATATCTTTATCATAAAACTCTTTATATTCATTTCTGGGAGATCGAACAATCCGCGCAAAAGCTAATTTGAAGTTTTCAAACAATAAAAACTTATCATACTGTTGTCCCATATTATGATTTCCCCACTCCTAATATATCACTTTACCAATAGATAGCATCTACATTAATATATTGTATCTCTACCCATTACAATTTTCTCAACAAAAAGATGGCATGATGTACCACTTTCAATCTACCGCTTCTTTCCTGTCCCTCAGATGTTTCTCCTCCAGCACCTCGTAGGCTGCTGTTTTGTCTATAATCCGGTGCATGAGTATGTCCATTTCACTTCCTTTCGTGTAATCCGCCGGTACATAGTAGCGGATGCGCTCGTCCCGTATCATCCGGCGCACCGTATCTTTGCTGTCCGTATTTTCCAAATCGTAGACGCCGACGGAATGGCCGCCCAGTGAATTGACAAGGCGCATACAGGGGATATCCGTGGCACTATCGCCGATGTATACGATATTTCTGAACGGGACGCGCAGCTCGCCTTCCGCGAAGTGGTCATTCACCGCATTGTCATTGATATCCAGGATCCCCTTTTCTATGCGGAAAAGGAACTGCGTCTTATTCGTGTAATTGATCACCTGCGCCGGCCAGCAGGGTTCTCCATGCTCATTGTAATAAAAGGAACTGGCGTAAATATGGGTGAAATCTTTCGCAATCGCCGTCCCTTCTATGATTTCCCGCAGGCCGGAGGAAATAATGTAATGCTCCACGAGAATGCCCCGCCTTTCCCCGTAGGCATTAATCCGGCGGAACCATCCTCTGATGCCGTCGTACAGCCTGACCTTGCCGCCGTACTGTTTCAGCCTTTCCTTGTTCAATATTTCCTTCCCTCTGGCGCTTTGAAGCATTTTATACATGTACGCCAGGTTCTGATCCATGCAGTGGTCTTCCGCCAGCCGGTTCGATTCCTCCCAAAAGCTGTCCACGTCATAATCCACGGCACGGATATATCCGTCCTGCATATTTTCAGGGGAAAGCGTCCGGTCGAAATCATAGCAGACCGCCAGCACAGGTCTGCTTTCTATTTCCCTGCGCGCTGTTCTCACGATGTACACTTCCTTTCTGTCCCTGTCTTTTAAAATCATTATACGACACAAAAATCTGAAAAGCCCCTCTTCTGTCAAATGTATTTTCTTGCTGCAAGAAAAAAGATGGTACCGCTACCATCTTCTCATGTATCATTTCCTGTCAATATTTTCCGTTTCAAAAAGTGCCAACCCTTTTTCAGCCAGTCCACATGCTCCAGCATGACCACATCCGCCTCATAAATCTTTATATCCTGCTTTTCCAGCCATACATTGAATAAACGTTCTGCAAGAAACCCAAACGCTCTTTTTTCATATACGCTGCGCCCTGTCAGATCGATCCTCTTTTCCAGCTCGGAAAGAATTGCAAAAAGCCAGGCACAATAGGTATCAAAAAGATTTTTCTTCATAACGAACATATTCAGTATATGAAGTTTCTTCCGGTTCATGACTTTGGAAAATGCTTCCGCATACGGGGGATACATTTCTTTTACCACCCGCTCCGCCTCATCCAGATCCGACCGGCAGTGGGCATGCTCGTACTGGCTGCGTACCGTTTCTATATAATAATTTCTCTTTTTCGGCAATAACACATCATATTTCTGAAGCAAGTTTTCATAGTCTTCCCTATGGAATATGTCTTCTTTTTTCCTGTCTGTATTTCTTGTATGAATACTCTTGCCAAAGTATCTTCTGTAATGGCAGAGACCGATATATTCACAGTCCAGATTTTTCCATGCCCAGTAAAGTCCTGTCAGTTCGCAGTAACTCGGATTCTTAGAGGAAATATGGTCTCCCGTATTATCCGAAAGATATCCCAGAGATTCTTTCCCTTCCGCCCCCACATGAAGCGGTACATATACATCGTCATCGGGCATCCAGTATTTTTTATGGGTCGCCACGAGTATATTGATATCCACTTTATATTTCCCTCTTTGCCAGGGCAAGTGCACTTTCAATAACGGCATCCATATCGTAATACTTGTATTCGCCCAAACGTCCACCGAAAATAACGCTGTTTTCCTTATCTGCCAGCGCCTTATATTTTTTGTACAGTTCCCCGTTTTTCTCATCATTCACCGGGTAGTAAGGTTCATCTCCCGCTTTCCATTCCGAACTGTACTCACGGCTGATAACTGTTTTCGGCAAGTCCTGTCCTTTGGCGTCTTTCCCGAACTCAAACCACTTGTGCTCTATAATCCTTGTCCACGGTGTTTCCCGGTCTGTATAATTCACTGCGGCATTTCCCTGAAAGTTCGGTATATCCAGCACTTCCGTCTCAAACCGGACACTCCTGTATTCCAATGTTCCCAATTCATAGTCGAAATAAACGTCAATCGGCCCGGTATAAATTACCTTCTCCGCCAGACCATCCAATTCCGCTTTATTTTTCAGATAATCCGTCTGCAAACGGACTTCAATGCCATCCAGCATATTCGCGACCATCTTCGTGTAACCGCCGACAGGGATCCCCTGGTAAAGCGCATTGAAATAATTATTGTCAAAGGTCAGGCGTACAGGAAGTCTCTTAATGATGAAAGCCGGCAATTCCGTGCAGGGACGTCCCCACTGCTTTTCCGTGTACCCTTTGATCAGCTTTTCATAAATATCCGTTCCCACCAAAGAAATCGCCTGTTCCTCCAGATTTTCCGGTTCCGTAATACCGGCTGCCTTCCGCTGTTCCTCAATTTTTGCCGCCGCTTCTTCCGGTGTCACCACCCCCCACATTTTATTAAAGGTGTACATATTAAACGGCAGGGAATACAATTCTCCATGATAGTTTGCCACAGGAGAATTGGTAAAACGGTTGAAAACAGCAAATCGGTTCACATAGTCCCAAACAGTTTTATTATTCGTATGGAAGATATGGGCGCCATATACATGGACATGGATGCCCTCTACCTTTTCCGTATATACATTCCCCCCAATGTGACGGCGCTTATCCACCACAAGGACTTTCTTCCCTGCCCTTACCGCTTCACGGGCAAACACCGCGCCGAATAAACCGGCGCCGACAATCAGGTAATCATACTTCGCCATAAGTTTCTCCTTCATTTCGCTATACGCTTTTTCCTAATTTCCCATTGCTCTGCAAATACAGGGGGAATTTCTGACAGAACAGCAACCAGCCTATAGCGCTAATACGCGCCTTTACCTAAAAGTACCACTTTCATTGTTCTCCACAAAAGGACGATATCAAACCAAAAATTCCAGTTCCTCACATACCAGGTATCCATCTGTACCCGCTCTTCATAATCCACATCGCTCCGACCGCTAGTCTGCCACATTCCTGTTATCCCCGGACGAACCATCAGATAGTCATTGATATATTTTCCATATTTGGGAATTTCATCCTTTATGATCGGCCGCGGTCCGACAAGACTCATTTCCCCGCGAAGCACATTAAAGACCTGCGGCAGTTCATCCAGGCTTGTCCTTCTCAAAAACCGACCGACCCTAGTTACACGGGGATCACGCTTCAGTTTGAAGTTTTTCTCCCACGCCGCTTTAGCCTCCGGATATTTCAAAAAATACTTTTCCAAACGCCGGGGCGCATCTTCGTACATGCTCCTGAATTTATAACAATAAAATTCCTTTCCCTCTTTGCCGATCCGTTTATGCTTAAAAATAATATCCCCCCTCGAGTCTGCACGGATTAATAACGCAATCAGGATTACCAGAGGCGATATGCAGATAACCCCCAGGGCCGTAGATACCATATCAAAAATATATTTTACAAAACGGTTCCATCTGTTGCTGAGCCGGTTATAGATTCGAAATGCCACTTGTCTTCCGTCCGCTAATGAGATAATATCAATTACTCCCACCGGAAGCGACCCCAGGTCAGGAATAAAGGAAATATTTTTCACAAGCGGCTGTAAATCGTATACAATCTGCTCCAGCATCTCTTTCGGCAATCCCGGCGCCATGACAATAATATTTTTTACTCCTGTTTCCCTTACTATCTTTTTTGCATCAGCAAAGCCGCCAAGCCAGGGCAAACTTCTTTTTACAGTCTCATCCGGCCTGTTATCTTCCAGAAACCCGATAAATTTATAATTCAGACCGGAATCCCTTTCCAGATCGGAAACAAGAAGCGCTGCCGTTTTCCCCGCCCCCATCAGCAGCACGGGAAGCTGCATGATACCGAAGCGGCTCTGTATCTTTTTCAGGATAAATCGGAACAGGACAAGGAATAAAAAGCCAAAAACAAAAAGCAGTGCAACAAAAAGCCTGGAAGTCACCTGTCCAATCTGGGCAAAATACAGAATCATAATCACCATGACAATTCCATATATGCAGGACTTAAAAAGCCGTGTAATCACTTCCCAAAACTGCATACGTTTCCAATACAACCCGCTTAAATGGATACATAGAATAAAGCATAAAGGAAAAAATACATGGAGGTTAAGCCATGATACATGCATACTTTCATAGCCGGACATAATCCAGTCCCGCACTGCGACAGATAATATCTCCGCCGACAGTATGGCGGTATAATCCGTAAATATAAGCCCTAATGAAAAAAACCTGGACCAGTCTTTACCGGACTTCCACTTTCCGTGTAGCCTTACATTCATTTAATCATCCGCCCCTACCTTTGAATTCTTCCTCGCCTTTATGCAAATTGCCGTACCTGCTTATTTCTTTTCACAATAAATCTTTCAGTATATACCAATTGATTCACTCCCAAGCATTTATCCAATTTCCAAAAAGTTTTATCCATATATATTATAGAAATATCATTACTATAATAGCACACAATAAATCAAACTTTCATTACACAGCAAAAGCCCTTTCCTCGAATTGAAAAAAGGGCTTTTTAATTAATTCCTGCCGAAGCTGCTTTGTATCTTTCAGTATACAATATCCGCCACAACTGAAAAAAGACTGTTATAAAAATACCGATTCGCAGATATTTTTGAACTCGCTTAATTCTGCCGCCATACGTAGCCATTTACATAGAACAAACAAACTTTAGCGCATTAGACGCAATAACGATACAATCTTTTTTGCCGGAATATTTTCCTTTCTTATACAATATCTGATTTTCCTGAAGCACTCTTTCCATTTCCATTACTGTGTGTGCTTCGCCACTACGTTCACAATCATCTATCATAATAATAAAGTCTTCTGCCAGGCATGTCGGAATCATCTGCAAGACATCAATGCGTGCGTATTCTTTCATATCCCCTCCCAAAGGAGCATCTATGGAAATAAAATCAAATTTCTGCCCTTTAAATGTTTGATAAAAATCCTTGAATACCCGAACCTTTTCTGCTTCCTTATAAGATACAAATTCCCTGTTAAGCTGTATTAGCTTTGTCCTTTCCGATAACGAATAATTCTTTTTAAAAAAATCTATCCATTCCGGGTCATGCTCTACAACCTGATGATGGACTCTTTTGTAATAAGAAGTGTACTGTCCAATCATCTTGGTCGACTGCCCCAATCCAAGTTCAAGAATATTTTGAGGCTGAACCTCATTCAGAATACGATACATAACATATAAGTATGGATATCCTACAGCCCAGCGTCCCGGTGAAAACGCCTTGTCTTTCAGCCACCGGCTTTTTGTAATTGTACTGTTATAAATTTCTGCCCAGACTGCCTCTGATATATCTCTTCCCATCACAAGAGATGTATTCCTTATATCAGCTAACTGCTCTATATTTTTAATATTGTCATCATTCAATCCATCAGATACGCGTGCAAGTTTATCTGACGATACTTTTATGAGTTCTCTTTGTCTCTTCACTTCTTCTTCCAACGTGGATATCTTTTTTTCTTGGGTATCTCCATATCGCTGTATCTTGACAAATAAATCTGCAATTTTTTGGTCAAGATTGTCAAATCCGGTTTTTCTTTGCTTTATTTCCTCATTGAATTTTTCTTCAAGGCTAATTTGGTTTTGAGCTACTGTGTCACCTATTCCGGTAAACTTATTCGCCTGTACGTCTGCATATCTCTCTATATTTACAAACAAATCCTCAATTCTTTGGTTGAGATTATCAAATCCGGTTTTCCTCTGTTTTATTTCCTCATTGAATTTTTCTTCAAGGTTAGACTGATTTCGGATTACTTCTTTTTGCACCGGCATATATCCGGAGAACTCTTTTTCCAAGGCTTCAAACCGATCACATACCGTACTTTCATTATCTGTAATAATTACCTTCAAATCACGGAAAGCATTTAATAACAGTGCATTTTGCTTTTCAAGTACCACCATCATTTCCTTAACATGATTATCTAAGGTGGTAAGATTGTTATCTATTTCTTTTTGTCTCCATTCCATGTTTTGGTTTTGGCTATTTATCGTATCAATAATTCTATTTACTTCACGATTAAATGCATGTACAGGTGGCGGTAGAAAATACTTCAAAATTTCTTTTATTTTTTGAATCATTTTTTATCCCTTCATCAAAAATTTGTAGATTAAGCTTGACCAGTAAAATTAAGTTAGAAAATCCATTTATGTTAAAATTCAAATATTCAAAGCAGAAGGAAGATGTCGCTAATGGCTTCCTGCACAGATATTCCATAAATTTTTAATTTATTTTGACATTTCAATCCCACTAGTCCCGATCAAACAGATCCCTTGTATATACTTTTTCTTTCATATCGTCCAGAACTGCTCCCCAGCGATTAGCTACAATAACGTCACACCGTTTCTTAAATTCCTCAATATCATTGACTACCGGAGAGTTAAAAAATTCAGTCTCCTTCAATGTTGGCTCATAAATGAGGACTTCCACCCCCTGTGCCTTGATCCGTTTCATAACCCCCTGTATGGCAGAGGCTCGAAAATTATCTGAATTGGACTTCATCGTCAATCGGAACAGACCAACCGTCTTAGGCTTTCTTGATAAAATCTCCTCCGCAATATGGTTTTTTCGCGTCCGGTTTGACTCTACAATAGCGGCGATCAAATTCTGCGGTACATCTTTGTAGTTAGCAAGCAGCTGCTTGGTATCCTTCGGCAAACAATACCCGCCATAACCAAAAGACGGATTGTTATAAAAATCACCGATCCGAGGATCCAAGCAGACTCCTCGGATAATCTCCTTCGTATTCAACCCCTTTGTTTCGGCATAAGTGTCCAGTTCGTTAAAATAAGAAACACGGAGCGCCAGATACGTATTTGCAAAAAGCTTAATCGCTTCCGCTTCTGTTAGTCCTGTAATGACTGCAGGGACATCTTTCTTTGCCGCCCCCTCTTGTAATAAATCGGCAAATATCAATGCTTTTTTTCTCATGTCTTCGTCGTCAGCAGGCACGCCTACTACGATACGGCTCGGATAGAGATTATCATAAAGAGCCTTCCCTTCACGAAGAAACTCCGGACTGAAAATGATGTGAGAATTATTAAACTTCTTCCTGGCATTTTCCGTATATCCCACAGGTACCGTCGACTTGATCACGATAGTGGCATCGGGATTAACCACCGTGACAAGTTTCATCACTGCTTCTACGGAAGATGTATCAAAATAGTTTTTGACAGGATCATAATTGGTAGGCGTAGCGATAATTACATAATCCGCATCCTTATAAGCCGCTTTCCCATCAAGAGTCGCTGCGAGATGGAGTTCGTGGTTTTCCAGATATTCCGTTAATTCTTTATCCACGATAGGTGAAATACGTTTATTGATCATATCTACCTTTTCCGGAATGATATCTACCGCGTTCACTTCATTATGCTGCGCCAAAAGCACGCTTAAACTCAAACCTACATATCCCGTTCCCGCCACCGTTATTTTCATAATCTGCCTCCTTCCTTTTTATTACCCCTGCTTTCTTTATTATCTTTTATCGCCAGTTCCCATATCAATTCCACAATGCTCTATAATTCGTCTGCACGTGTAGACAAGTCCGTGATCTGCAAGACATCTTAACAAACCTCGTATTTTCCTTGGACCCCAGGTAATTATCCGCCCAACTCGGAAAGATACAGACTCCCTCATGCACTGAAAATCATATTGTATTCGGGATAAGTCATTTTTCAACCGATTACATTCGCTATTCATTTTATCATCATTTTGGCTGCTTGATTCCAAAAGCTCAGTTCCAATATATAGCCTTTCCTTTATAGATAATCCATTAGACAATCGTATATTTTTATAAAATTCCATTACTTTTTTCAACTGAATATCATTTTGCCCTTGAAGCCCATTAACCTGATATAGCGTAACTTCCTGTGTGCCAGGAATATATTTTAAATAATTAGAATCCGTTACTAAAATAACAGGCGTATTTGCTGCAACCTGCATAATTTTTAACCAAATATCATCTGCCTTCAGACACATATTCATTATGGCTTCCATATTGAATACCTCTATACTCATGCAATACGGTGGGTATAACGTACCTGCTCCGCTTGTCGCAAAAAGCCGCATAGATGGAATATCTACAAATGTCCGGATCTCTTTTATCCAATCTTTATACGGTAAAATATTCCCATCTTCATCAAATCTTATTAAATGCGTTCTCATTGCTGAAACGGCATATGGGTGCTTCTTATAAGAATCCATCAACATTTCTACCATGTCTTTTTTATAGAGTAAATCGTCATCAACAGTTATGATAATATCATTCGGATATTCCTGCATAGCATAAAAATATTTCTTGTGTGATTTCAAATCATTTTTACACCATTTGATTTCTACCCCTTGTCCTACACAATCAATCAATTCTTTAGGCAAATCATTTTCTTTGTGTAAAAACTGTCCTTCTGATAAGTATAAAATCACTTTATCCGCTTTTTGCGTTTGGTCTAAAATACTTTGCAAGGCAAGATGAACTGTTTTTATACGTCCCGGATAAGAAGTCATAGACACTATTACCCTTGGCTGATGTATTTCATCCCCCCCTTCAAAAATCCGAAAGAAATCTTTAATTTCCCCTAAATAATAATGCATCGCTACTCTCTCTTCAGGTAACAAAGTGGTAACTTCATTTTTTTCTTCTTCACTTAAATGTCCATACTGTGCTTTCATATCACCTTGAAGCCACTGCAGATAGCTTCCCATTAATTGTAGAACATTTATATCAAATACCTGCGACTTCATGAAACTTGATATCTCTATCAGGCAAACAAGCTTCCCATACACATGCTTAAAACTGTACGCGCTGGTAATTGCGCCTTCTCTTCGACGATAATGATAGAATGCTTTACGTCTATGACTTACACGTTGTGCCTTTAAAACAGAAATATAACTGAATAAAACATCTTCATACATAATGCCTTCGCGAAATGCTAAATGTTTGTTTTCATAAAACGCTTTGGATATAAACTGCAACCAAACCATCGGTCTAAATACACCATCTCGTCTCATTGCAACATATAAATCTGCGCCTGTATAAATATCTGAATATTCTTTCTCCCGATAACAACAATCTTCTCCGAGATATTTTGTTTTTAAACTTTGGGACTCAGAAAAACTTCTTCCATCAAAATATAAAATATCAAGAGCATCTTTCTTTGCCTCTTCATATAGATATTCCAATGCTGTTTTATCAATATAATCATCACTATCAATGAAATAAATGTATTCCCCAGTAGCAAATAATACACCTGTATTTCTTGCCCCGGAAAGGCCTTTATTCCGCTGACTTACAATTATTATCCTTTTATCTTCTGCCGCGAACTCTTCCAGTATACGCAAACTATCATCTGTTGAACCATCATTAATACATATAATCTCTATATCTCTCAAAGTCTGACCGCAAATACTGTCCAAACATTCCTGTAAATAATCTTCCACATTATAGACGGGAATAATAATGGAAACCTTAACGGAACCGACACTTTTATTCATTTTTTCACCTATTTTTATAGAATCAGCTTCCAATCCGAACCCATTAAAATATTCGTGCAAAAATGAAAGATCCACAACTTTCGGTTTAATTAAATCCTTATCAATCGCTTGATAAAGCCGTGCCATTAAAATTAATGTCTGCGATTCTTTATATATCGGTGACTTCCTAATTGTATAGCCAAAAATCCGATTTATTCTATTGGCAACCCTAAAATGTAATTGCTCCAACTTATATTTACTGCTCAAGGATAAATCATCTATAATCCCAGAAAACATATCTATCATTTTCCGAGATGTCCAATTAATCTGTGTATCACCTGCTCTATAAGCATAAACATCTTGTACTACTGCGTAAAACTCCTCAGCCATTACCATTGCCCTGATAAAAAAAGGTGGATCCTGGTGTCGCAAATATAGAGGAAATGAAATATTCTGTTCTATCAGAAAATCCCTTTTATAAATAAATCTTTGGTAATAGTAGTCCTGCTGAAAATCCTTATATTTAATTATTCCTTCTTTTTCAAAATAATATTTGATATTCTCATTTGATATAGCTGGCAAGATGTTTCCTTGAATAAAAAACAATAGACTTCCTCCACAAATAGAAACCTTATGCGTAACAGCTTTTGAATACAATAAATTCAAAACATTTTGATTAGGATAAAAATCATCAGAATCCACAAACGCAATGTATTCTCCACTCGCAATTCGTATCCCTTTGTTCCTTTCATAACCCGCCCCCTGATTAGCATGAGAAAGCACAATTAATCTCTCGTCTCTTTTCTCATACTCTTGTAATATCTTCAAAGAATTATCAGTAGAGCCATCATCTAAACAGATAACTTCTATCTCTTTTAATGTTTGCCCAAGAACACTATCTAAACACTCTTCTAAATATTTCTCTGCATTATAAACAGGAATAATAACTGACACTTTTGCACCCATTTAATTCCGCCCCCTTTTCTTCCACGTAATCATTCACATATAACAAACGTTAACACATCAAACACGATAATAATACAATCTTTCATATAAAAGCACTGAATAATCCATATAGCTCAAAAAGAATTTCCACTAAAAATATCACAGTAGATTTTAGTTAACATCCCATTTCAGCAGTACTTGCCAAAAATTCAATTTAATAAATCTCGTATCTTCCGTGGGATATAAGTAATTATCCGCCCTATTCTAAAAGAAATCGAACGGTTAACAGCATACAGGTCGCAACATAAATTATCTATCTCATTCTTTAGTTGCCTAATCTGTTCCTGCTTTTCTTTAAGAACGTTTTCATTGTCCAATTTCATGCGGATTAAAACAGATTCATTTTTCTCTCTTTCATTTTCCAATTTATTTTTCTCTCTTTTCAGTTGAGAATATAAATATCCGGACATGCTGTCAGAATCCACTACATCACATAATAATTTAAATCGTTCTTTATTACAAAAGCATTCCACATCATGACAATCCAACTCAAGTTCCTGTCTTCCATTTTCTTTAAAATAATCATACAAAACCTTAAAACTCTGAACTGATTGTAAGGTAAACATATGATATTCAAAATTTGTTAAATATAAACTAATATACCCGCGTTTAACTTCATCAAATACACCTTTCTTGATAAGTAATTTCTTCAGTTTTAAAAATGCTCTGCAGAAATCTAACGGAGACTCATCATTACCTGATTGAAGATTACTACCGGTTCCCATACGATAATGCACCAGCACCATATCGACAACAGTAATTTTCTGTGCCAGATTCAATACCGCATAGGTAAAATACAAATCATTAGTATTCTTCGTTTCCTGAAATCTCAGAGCGTATTTCTTAATAAATGCGGCAGATATGATCATATTCCAAGCGGCAGGGGTCTTGATAAAAAATATATGATCTTTTATCTCTTCTCTGTTAAATGGAACATGAGGAATATATGATTTCGCAAGCAGCCATTCAGATTTTCTAAAAGTACCTGTCTGATCATCATATATATCAGCATCACAGATACAGATATCCGCATGATCTTTTTCAATTTGCCGGACTTGCAGTTCTATCATGTTCTTTTCAAAGAAATCATCGATATCAAGGAACATGCAGTATTTTCCTGATGCCACTTCCATCCCCGTATTCCTTGCATTCCCGGCAAATTGATTTTTTTGCTCAATTATTTTGATACGTGGATCTATAAACATATATTGCTGTAATATACGTGGAGAATTATCCGTTGAACCATCATCCACACAAATAATTTCAAAGTCTGAATAACTTTGGGAAATCAGACTTTCTATACATGTAGATATATACTTTTCTGCATTAAACACCGGAATAATAACAGAAACTGTTGCCATTTAAATCTCCACCAATTCATATAAACAACTTGAACTATTTTAATAAGTTGATATTTACCCCATTTCTTTTATTTCAAACAATTTTTTAAAATAGATAGATATTTTGTCAAAAATATGCCATTCTTACCGAAAATCCTCCATAGACAAAGAATCACTCTATCTTTTTTATTAAAAAATCTATTCTTTATATATGCGATAAATATTTCAGGAAAATAAGGACATGCTATCACTTTTTCTATATATTTTTTTGCCGTAGAATGATCATCTGTATGATTCATATAGTAATACATAACGCCTTTCAGCTTAATATACAGCCAATATCTCATAAACATGGTTTCCTTTTCTGAAAGAGGATATGTATTAAAAAACTTATATTGCTTATCTATCACCTGATATTCATACTCCCAATACTTGGAATCATATTGATGTACGGCAGAACTATTATTGGGAACATAGTGGTACAAAGGACTGGAAAAGCAGTGTATTCTTTTACAATGCTTAATATAATCCATCAGAAACAGCGCATCTTCACCAAGCCTGATTTCTGTATCAAAACGAATGTGATAAGTATTTAATATATCGGCACAATAAATCTTATTGACACTGAAATTAACGTATTGTATCCAATTGAACCGAGAAGGAAACGAGGAAAAAATACGCATATCCACCTTAATATTCTCTATCGGAAACCATTGTTCTGCTATGCCGCATACCGCCAGTTCATATCCCTGCACATGATCCAAAAGGGATTGCAGATAATTGGATTCTACATAATCATCGCTATCACAAAAAACAATATACTCACCCCTGGCGATGTCAATGCCATGATTCCTGGCTGCGCTGACACCACCATTTTTCTGTCGTATAAATCGGATTCTTGCATCACGCTTTTCATATTCCTCTTTCAGATAATCAATATTTTCCGGGTTACCATCATCAATAATAAGAAGTTCAAAATTCTTATAGGACTGCCTGATAAAACTTTCTATACATAGTCTCAATTTTGTCAGCGGTGATTTGTAAAATGGAATAATAACACTAATCAGATCATTCATTCTAATTTCCCTCAAAAATATTAATTTTTTTCTTTTTATCTCGCATTGTCTGCAATTTACCGATCCCCTTATAACCATGAAAATTCATTTTGCGTAATGCACTCACCGCATGATTTTGATTTCCTTCATAATAAGAAGGATATTGTTCTTTTAGTATTTGGTCGAATTCTTTCATTTCCCGCCTTTGCTCATCAGTTCCTTCCAACGCCAAGAAAAAAATATACTGCATCCCGCAAGCGCTGCTCAAACGCCTATGGAAAATTTTTTTAACTGTATCTGTATTTATAAATTCCTTTTCATATGCCAGCAGGGAAAGCAGCATTTTCATATGATCCTTATAGTGCTTCCTCACCCCCTGTATGCTCATACTTTGCCCGGCGCGGGCCAATCGATAATAATAAACGGGAAATTCATAAAAAGCAATCGTTTTTGCATAATGACAACTTTTCAATACAAACTCCACATCTGTATAAAAGCAATTCTCCAGAATCCGCATATTATTTTTCTGTAATATATCTAATTTTACGCACAATGTATGCATAGCCGGACAAAAATCTTCCATTTCAGAAATCCGGATCGTTTCTCTATAGGGCACTAAACCGTCGTACCCCCCCACCACACGAAGTACAGCCCCTGTTTTATCATCAAATGTTACAAAGGGACTATAAACTATGTCCGAATCATTTTGTTCTAAAAATAAGACGAAATCATCTAAGTTCTCATAAGAGTAAAAATCATCGCCATCAAGTTGTTTAAAATATTTCCCGTGCCCTGCTTGGACGGCTGCATTTAAGGTAGAACCCCATCCCCCATTTTCTTTATTAATTAGACGAATGGAACCGGAACTTTGTCGTACATATTTTTCTGCAATCTCTTCTGTTCTGTCGGTAGAGCCATCATTAACGATTAAAACTTCTATTTTATCCAAAGTTTTACATTTAAAAAATGGATCAAGCGCTTCTTCTAAAGTAGACTCCACATTATAACCGGCAATAGATACAGTCAAAACTTTTGACTCCATGTGCACCCTTCCTTTTAACTACTATTTCAATGTACAAGATGTTGCAGTTTTATTTGTATGACATATATCTTTCATATTTATCACATATTTCTTTTGTGTTTCCAATTCCCATCATTTCTCCCTGCTCTATCCATAGAACTTTATTGCAAATACTGCGAATCTGACTCATGGAATGAGACACTAAAATCGTAGTAATTCCACTATAAATCAATTCTTTCATTTTTTGAGAACTTTTTTTCTGAAATGCAATATCCCCCACGGAAAGAACTTCATCGAGAACAAGTATGTCGGGATGTACCATGGATGCCAAGGAAAACGCCAGCTTCGATTTCATTCCGGAACTGAGACGGCGAAACGCAACATCCTCATAGTCCTTCAACTCTGAAAATTCAATAATTTCAGGATATTTATCCGTAATAAATTTCTTGGTATACCCCAGCATAGCCCCGCGAAGAAATATATTTTCTCTGACAGTCAAATCTGTATCAAATCCGGCACCCAGTTCAAGCAGCGGCGCGATTTTACCGTTCACGGAAACCCTGCCTTTGGTGGGCGGCATAATGCCCGCCAATACTTTTAAAATGGTAGATTTACCAGATCCATTGGAACCGATAATACCGAGGAGATCTCCTTTTTCGACAGCAAAGGAAATGTTTTTCAATGCCCATTTTTCTTTGATAATCATTTCTCCCTTAAATTTTTTTATCAGATATTCTTTAATTCCTATATCTTTAAAATCTCCGATAATATATTTCACGGAGACATTCTTTACTTCAATACTGTTCATACATTTCTCTCAATCATGCGTAATACAAGAAACGATAATTATATTTTTTATAAACGGCAAAACCCACCAGCAAAAAGACCATGCAGTATGACAAAGTAACCGCATGATAGGCAAAATCGGGAATACGGTTATAAATAACGATTTCCCGAATGTAGTTAATGACCAAAAAAAGAGGATTAAACATGAACAAATATTGCCTGTCCCCTAAAATACTCGTCGGATAAAAAATAGGCGTCGCATACGTCAGCGCTGTCATAAATACCCCGTAAAGATAAACGATATCCTTAAAAAACACATTCATTGCCGACAAAATCATTGCCACCCCCAACGACAGCAGCATCAGACAAATGATTGGAAATATTAGGAAAAAGAATTTAAAGTGGAAAGATAATCCATCTAAAAAGACAAATACAAAAAATAAAATCAAAGTTAAACTAAAATTTATGGAAGCGGATGCCACACTGGAAAACACGAATAAATATTTAGGCACATTGACTTTTGAAAAGATAGAAGCATTTCCCACAAGCGCTCCCATTCCGGTATTTGTCGATTGAGAAAAATACGTCATAACCACAATTCCGGAAAATAAATAAATAATATAATGCTCTCCGGTTCTTCCAAAAAAACTGCTGAATATAAAATTCATCACTAAAAGAGAAAACAAAGGCGCAAGCATACTCCAAAATATGCCCAACACGCTTCTTTTATATTTCTTTTTAAAATCCCGTTTTATCAATTCACTGAACACAAAATGGTATGTTGAAATTTTATATACCATTTCTGATATATTTTTCATATGCTCTCACACTTCACTCTATTCCTAAAAATTTGCGCCAAAACGCTTGATCTCTTAATTTCTTTTCTCTGAATTCTTTGTATGTTTTATCTATTGTACCGTAAAAAAGAAATTGATGCATACCTTTCAGAAATGTTATTCCAAGAGATAACAAAATGTTTTTCCGTCCATGGTAATTTTGTACCTGTCTAAATTTTTCATCAGAAGGAACCGCCGTGATTCCTTCAAGGCCACTGCCATGATCTCTGATAGCCAGTTCCAATCTTCTTATTCCTTCTGTATTTCCGCGCAATATACGACGACCGAACCGGCCAAATACAGCAAACAGAAATGTCCACCGATTACAGCCCTCAGCATAATGGTTAATGATAAGCATATTTCGGTCATTAAAAAATTCCATGACAACGTTCTGTTTTTTTATAAAAGTTTCATGCCACACACCGATCCCGTTCATTGTTATAAAATTGCACCGACTCCGAAGTCCGTATTCTATATCATCTCCTTTAATAAATACCGGTAAAGGATATCCGTTTTTCTTCACAGTCTCCAAAGGAATACAACAGAACCACCATGCACCATATCTATTCCTTTTCTGCGGCAAATTTTCATTTTCCCAAAGAGTTTTTTGATTCGTCAAATCAAACCCTCGACCTGATGCATGCATACGAATCCGTCCCCAATATGCCGTATTTTCAAATTGGATACATGGACGGTCCATAGAAAGCATGGCACCGGAAATCATGTCACCCCTGTACATCTCCCGCATGTGCCTGCACAAAGAATATAATCTTTCCAGTGCTGAAGTTTCAATCAATATATCGTCATCCATCAGCAAGACATAATTATTTTCTCCCTGGTTAACCTGTTCAATTAATCCTCGTGCAAATCCGCCGCTTCCGCCAAAATTCGGATTATGGATAATTCTGAGCCAATCCGTGTTTTTCTGTTCTATGGTTCGTCCATTATCTATAACAAGGATATTGAAATCGGGATTACTTATCACTAGATTTTCAAGCAGTTTCAGATTACGAAAAAGATATTTTTCTCGTTTAAACGTACAAATTGTAATCCCTATCTTTATATCACGTTCGTCAGCAAATCTTCCTCTATACTCCCCTCCGGAACACAGAGCTTCCTCCGACAACGCTTTTAATCTGACACCGACTAACTGCATATCTGTTCCCTGCAGTCCAATATCAGCGATATAGTTTCCTTTGCAACAATCTTTGATCAGTATTTTTTCTTTATCTCTATATATCCCATAAACTTCAATATAGAATTCCCCATGTAAAAAAAGATGAAGCTGTAATTTCTCCAAAGAAGTATACTGCTTCCATTTTTTTATAGAAAAAGCATTAAAATAAGTTCCTAAATCAACAATTTTGCCCTTCTCTACATTAATATGTTCCTCACATTGTATAAAATTTCCCTGTATATATAATTTTTTTCTTCTATCATCAAGCGGCAATTTAATAGTGTAAAGTTTTTCCAGCATAACCAAATAATCTCCTTATATGACTTGATATTGAAAATCCTTTGGCCTATCAGGGGTTTCTTTCGGAATGCCTGCACTTTTACCTGACATTTACAGAAACAAATGAGTAAAAACACGATAAGCACTAACGCGCTCCTTTTGATACGGTTCTCATATTCAAGAATGTACGCCACCAGAAATAGGTAACCCGATCCAAACAGCACACTCCAAATATCCACAAGGTATGCGTTCCGATGACTGAACTTTTATTAAACAACAAAATATTTTCATAAATTAACAGGCAAATAAAAATAACCGTTATCACTTTAGTAAAATCTGCCCGTCCGACTCATGCTGTATTCTCCGCAAGTACTCTCAGAATTAATTTATTTCACCAACCTACAGTCCGCTTTCCGCTATATCCCCCTCTTCTTGCGCGGCGCCCAGTATGCTTGCCAGGGTATAGAGTCCTTTTTTGAATATCTTTTTTTCTTTTGCTGCCTCGCTGTACGGCAGAATACGGATTTCTCCCTTATTCATTCCGATAAGGGAAGCAATCTGCCCATCTAAGAGGGCTTTCACGGCTGCCGCACCGAGGAGGGAGCCGAGGATGCTGTCTCTGGCGCTGGGACGTCCGCCTCTTTGGATAAATCCCAGAATGGTAGTGCAGATATCTATATTTGTCCGTTCTTTCAGCCAGTCTCCCAAAGCTCTGCCATCGTCGGCGCCTTCCGCGCAGATGATGATGCTGTTTGTCCTGCCTTCTTTCATCTGCCCGATCAGGCTCCTTGCCAGCTTTTCACGGCTGAAGGGAACTTCGGGAACAAGGATGTATTCGGCACCGCAGGCAATTCCCGCATCAAGGGCTATATTTCCGGCAAACCGTCCCATCACCTCGATAATGGCTGCCCTGTCGTGGGCAGATGCGGTATCACGGATACGGCTGACCGCGCCCACCACGGCATTGACCGCCGTATCATGGCCGATGGTTTCATCCGTGCCGTGCATATCATTGTCTATGGTGCCGGGTATGGTTACAGTGGGTATGCCAAGGCTGGACAAAGCCGCCGCCCCTTGGACGGAACCGTCACCGCCGATGACGACAAGCCCTTCTATCCCGTGATTTTTTAAGATCTGCGCGCCTTTTTTCTGATTGTCTTCATCAAAAAAGGCGGGACAACGGGCGGTTCTCAGCATCGTACCGCCGCGGAGGACGATCCCGCCGGCATCACGATTCGTGAGCAGCCGGAAATCTTCTTCCAAAAGTCCCGAGTACCCCCGATGGATACCCACGATTTCACAATGCAGAAAACCCGCCATCCGTATCACGCTTCGAATGGCCGCGTTCATGCCCGGCGCGTCCCCGCCGGAGGTAAGCACAGCTATTTTTTTCATAGTTTCTCCTTTGATAAAGATGGTTGTCAGCTGTCAGCTATCAGATTTCAGATCAATCCGATTCTTCAGACCAAATATCATTTTCGTATTTCTTCTGTTCGTCTTAATAAACTATATATATCTGCTTGATCTGCAAAATCGAGTTTTTCACAGATAAGTAGTTGCGTTTCTAATTCCGCAATTGAACCATTTGCAATGAACAGGAATCTTTTGAATTCTTTGTCAGAGTTTCTACCTGCTCCCTCTGCAATATTTGATGGAATCGATACGACTGCTCTTCTCATCTGATCCGACAATCCAAACAATTCTTCCTTAGGCAGCTGTTTAGTTAAACGATAGATATCTGCAGTTAAATCTAAAGATCTCTTCCAAACTTCAAGATTTCGATAATTCATGAATCCCCTCATTAATAAGATATCTGGAGCCTTTTCTGTAACCTGTCAGCTGATTTCTGTATGCTGTTTAATTTCTTTCTACAAATTCCACATGATGGCGGTCAATGTACCTGGCCACGAGGAGTGCGGTCTGCTCGGGATGGGTATTTGTCGTATTGATGACGAGATCGACGCGGTCTTTCCATTTTGTCCATTTGCGGAGCATCTGCCGAACGTAACCGTCGACGTCGGAATAGTCCATAGTCGGCCGTTTCCCGACACGGCGGCGTACCCGCTCTGCCAGACGGTAAGGTTTGGCAAAAAGCAAAATCACAAGACCATGCTCGGACAGCAGCCTGAATTTCTTTTCCGTCATGGGATAATTCCCGCCCATGGCGATGACAGCCTCGTGGTAGTACCGGACGCGGTTAATCAGCGCCATTTCCTTTTCTTCAAAGGCTTCGGCGCCTGCTGCGCGGTAATAGTCGGCAATCCGCATTCCTGTTTCCCGTTCCATCATGCGGTCGGTATCGGCAAGCTGCCAGTCAAAACCGTCAGCGAGTATTTTGGCCGCCCGGCTCTTTCCCGTCCCCATAGGCCCGATCAGGACTATATTTCTCTTTTTCATACGTACCTCGGTTTCGGACGGCGCGGACTTCCACTTCATAGGCAAGAAGGTTTCCTTCCCGTTTCAGGGCGCAAAGCTCCGCCGCCGACCATCTCTCTTTGCTTTTTATTATACCAAAGGCCGCGGTGATTTGTGAAAAAGAACCTTTCCCTTTTACATGAAATACATGGAACTTTTCATTTTCTTCTTCCTTTATTTCTTCCACAGCGCAGCCGCTTTCCATAAAGGCGGAGAAAACCGTATCTGCCGCAGTATCTTCGAGAAGAGTTTCCAGAAAGGGCATCCGGCTGCTTCTTTTCGGAAGTTTGGCCCGGTTTTCCAGAAGAGCGGTTTCTGTCTCCAGCCGGCGGATGTGTTCTTCCTTTTCCCCCACGGCAGCAAAAAGATACCAGTCGAGGAGAAAGAAACACAGCGCCAGCAGAAAGAAGGCGGCAGTATATTTTTTATCATTCAGAAATTCATTGAGGCTCATGGCTGACCGCCTTTCCACAAAAGAGTGAACGCCGCCATTTTTAAGTTTGGTTCCCGTTTTTGCTTTTCGATATATATTTTACCGCCCCAGGCCTTTTCCAGTTCCTTTTGAAATCGCATGGCCGTCACCGGGGAATCCGCCGTACCCGTGATATGGACCGTTCCTTCGCCGGCGTTTATTTCGGACAGGACGATCCCCTGCGGCGTGCACTCCGACAGCGCCACCAATTTTTGTTCCCACCGGAGATCATTTTCTTCCAGGGATTTCAATTCCCACAGGAGCTGATTTTCTTTTTCCCGTTCTTTCCGTTCCGCATCCATTTCGATGCGTACGGCGGACAGTCCCGCCAGTTTCGCTTCCGCCTCCCTTTCTTCAAGAAAAGTATATCTGAGAAGAATAAAACAGAGAATCCCCGCAGCGGCAAAGAGTGCCGACACCCCCTGGCCTGCGCGGAGCCAATTCACTTCACCGGCTGGAAGTACTTTCCTCTTTTTCCCGGCAAGAAAATCAATCTCTGCTCCGTCCGCCGCTTCCATGACAGGAAGAAGGATCGTCCACAATTCCTCTTCCATTTCTTCTCCACAGGCAAAAGTTTTTACAAGATGATCCTCTTCTCCGCTTTCCTCAGAAAAGGCTTCTCTTTCATCAGCCGGATCCGTAAAATCATCCGGTTCTGATTCTATTTCGTCCGGCAGGGATAAAGTTTTGATTTTTTCCCGCCATCTTTCCGCCAAATCTTTCCAGAAAGGAATTTCTTTCACTCCGCCACTCATGGGAATGAAAACGATATCCCGCCCTTCCATATCATAGGATTTTAAGAGATGGCGGATAAATACTTGTAATTTTTTATCAGCGTCGGCTGTATTCAGTATTCGTGATTCCTGCACATGCTCTTCACGGAAGAGGAAGAGTGCAGACTTTCCTTTCCCATACAAATACAGCGGCCGCCGCTCCCGCGAAAGTTCCACCGCCGTCACAGGTATGCACCGGGTTATTTTTCTCCCCGCTTTTTCCGCCGCTGACTGCCAGCATGCCACCGAGTCTTCCCGCACTCCTGCCAGAGATACTGTCCAGCCGGTAAAATCCTTTGAAATCGCTTTCCATGAAAGCCGTAAGTCCTCGCGGACGCCAAAAATCCTGTCCTGCTCCCAGTACATGGTTTCCGCCAGTTCTTCTTCTGCCATAGCGGGAAATGTTCTGCACGCCGTGTGAAGATCAGGAGAATTATAAATCAAGATTATCTCACGTTCCCCTATACCGCTGAGGGAGGAAAACGCTTCCGCAAGGGATTCTTCCGTTATCTTCGGAAGCGCTGCGCTTTTCTTTACAAGGTACTTTCCTTTTTCCATTTCCGCCAGCCATAACCGCCCTGCCGCCGCCATGACCACGGTTTTCCGTCCTCCTGCAGGCAGGAAAGCCTTCACCCGTGATACTATGCCTTCTGTCCACAACCTCATCGGTCACTCGCCACGCTTTCCACCATAATTTTCCGTTCTCCACCGTCTTCTACAGTAAAAGTAATTTTCACGAAGCGCATCGCCTTCGTCTGTAAATCCACGCCGTCGGAAGAAATCTTTCCTTTCCATGTATTTCCTTCTTTTGTCACGGAAGAAATACGGACACGCGCTTCTCTGCCATCCAAGGGGATGGTTCTTTCTTTATTTTCTACAGGTCCCTGTTTTAAAGAGGCGAGCGCCCAGTTTGCTCCGCTCTCCGCCGCGTATATGGCAGACAGTCCGTTTCTATATGCCAGGCTCCCGCCGCGCCCCCGCGAAAGAGCGAAGAGAAGTCCTCCCAGCACTGCTGTGAGCGCCGACAGAAGGAGCAGGAGCGACACCGCCATAAATCCCTTCCGCTTGCTCATTACTGCACCCCGTAAAAATCACGATAAGGAAGAATCGCTGTTTTCACAGCATACGTTTCTTTCGGATTCCGGCTTTCCATCCGGAAAGATACGTTCACCAACCCTTTCGGCTGTACTTGAAATACGGATCCTTCTTCCGGCGGGAGGAACGCCGTCATTTCCGTGCTCCCCGTATTCTCTCCTGTCACAGGCTCACTCATGCCGTTATGAAGACGGACCTTGAGTTTTTCTCCCTCTACGAAAAAGCTGTAAGGAGCCCGTACTTTTTTCTTTTTATCCTTGCCATCCTTCACCCATATATACGCTTCGTACCTGTACACGTTCCCGCTCATCTGCGCCGCGCTTCCCCTGAGATTATTCCGTATCTTCTCTATCATGAAATCGGCAGCAAAAACGGCTTCGTTCACTGCCCGCCTCCGCCGGTCCATAAATGCCATGGCTCCCGCCGTCTGCCCGAGAATCGGAAAAACAGCCGCCGCCAGCGCTGACAGGAGCAGAAGCGCCAGCAGGACTTCCATAAGAATGAACCCCTTCCGCTTCATGGCGCCTCCAAAAGCAGGACAGCAGAAAAGGACGTGCCTGTCTTATCGGTGACAGTGCAGGAGACCTCCCGCATTTCCACGCCCTCTATCGTTCGATGATTTTCCTCTATTAAAATATGGTACCGCCGTCCGTTCCGCTCCAGGTCTCCGGAAGGAACAGGGAGCGCGCCCTGCAGGCGGCTGTTATACTTGATTGTTTCCATGACTTCCTGTACCAGAAAAGCTTCATCCGCCTCAATCTCCATGGCCTGTTCAGAGCGCAGCGCTGCCCGGAGCATAAAAAAAGCGGTCCCTCCGAGAAGAAATACGATGCTTACCGCCGATACCGCCCAAAGCAAGGCGAACCCCTGACGTTTCCGCATACATCCTCCCCGTCTGCAAACCGCAACCACTCTTGATCAAATTTATATCTTTCCGCTGCCGCAGCGCTTATCCCCTCACTCTTTCATAAGTGACAAAGCGATGGACCGGATCTCCCTTCCCCATGACAGATTCCGTCTCTTTCCATTCTTCTTTGCGGAAAGAAGGAAATACCGCGTCGCCGTCATACTCTTTTTCTATTTCCGTGATATACATTTTATCTGCATAGGGAAACATGGCTTCGTACGTCTTTTCCCCGCCGATGATAAAGTTCTCCCCTTCAGGAAGAGCAGAGAGCAATTCTTTTACAGTGTGGAACACATAAACCCCTTCCGGCACGCTGTATGCCCTGTTTCCTGTCAGTACATAATGGACGCGGCCGGGAAGCACTTTCGGCAGACTCTCAAAGGTCTTTCTTCCCATGATGATGGGGCGTCCCATCGTGCGGGATTTAAATATTTTCAAATCGTCCGGCAAATGCCAGATGAGTTTATTATCATTACCGATGACACCGTTCGCCGCGCGGGCAACGATGATGGACAGGCTCATACGGAAACCTCCATGGCAATCTTTTCATGGTGCTTATAATTTTCCAGCACGATATCCTCCGGCTTGAAGTCGTAGAAATCATGAACATCGGGATTCAGTTTCAGGACAGGCGCGTCGTAAGCCTTCGGCAGACGGGCCAGCTGTGTCTTCATAGCATCCACGTGGTTTCTATATACATGGGCATTATTGATAACATGCGTAAAAAGTCCGACGCGGAGTCCGCTCACCTGGGCAATCATGTGGACAAGAGCCGCGTACTGCGCCATATTAAAAGGAACGCCAAGACCCATATCCCCCGAGCGCTGGACAAGCATACAATTTAAGCGGCCGTCGTCGGAAACATCCCACATCGTAAGAAACGCACAGGGATACAGCGCCATATCGGGCAGATCCTTCACATTCCACAGATCTACCACCATACGGCGGCTTTGAGGATCTTTTTTCAACGTTTCCAGAAGCGTATCCACCTGATGATACTTGCCAAGCTGGTAGCCGTAAGCCTTTCCGATGGTGCCGTCTTCCCGCATCCATTCATCCCACACATGGCAGTTCCACTGCTGGAGAAGACGCACATCATTGGACTGTTTCTGCCATATCCAAAGGATTTCTTTCACCGATGTCTTGAATGCCACAAACTTGGTGGTCAGGATCGGGAACTCCTTTTCCAAATCAAACTGCATGATCTGGTGCGGCAGTTTATACGCCGGCATCCCCGTGCGGTTATCGCCTAAGCTCCCTGCGTCCAGTATATTCTTTATAATTCCAAGGTATTGTGTATCTGCCCGGCTCATGCGCCCTCCCTGATTTTTTCCATCGCAAATTTATTTTTATTATACCATGTCATTTACGGACGGCGTGAAGAATGTTCCAAGACTCCCAAATGGAGGAGGTAATCTTACCGGCTCCCTCACCACGGGTATAGATCCTTCACATTCGTTCAGGATGACGCCTTAACGTTCCCCTCACTATGACGCTTTACCGTCTGCTGTCATTCTGAACGGGGGATAGAAAAAGAATCTTCATTCTATTCTTTTGCGTTGTTCCCCCAAGCCAGTATCCTCCGTCCGGCTTCGCCGGCCACCTCCTTATAAACAAGGATGCTTATCCAATCCCTATTCTTCCCGTCAGAATCCCTTTCCTCAACACTGTAGCAAATCTTTTGTTGGCGCTTTGAATGACGCCTTACCGTATCCCGTCATTCAGAGCGGAAGTAAGAATGCTGTATGAGAAAACAGGGAGACGGCTATGTGATACGGAGCGAAGAATCTATTACCCTGAATAACATCTTACCGTCTCCCCTCATCACGGTAATAGATCCTTCACATTCGTTCAGGATGACGTTTTACCGTCTTATACAAGGATCATGGAGTCGGCCGTCAGAAGGAGCTGCTGGCGCACGCAGTGCGATTGAGGATACTCGCTTGCCGTAATGATTTAAATCGTAAAAGAATAGTTAGCTTGCAGCTGACAGCTGACAGCTGGTAGCTTTTATCTTCTTACCGTCTTCCTCATTACGATAACAGATCCTTCACCTCCGTTCAGGATGACGTTTAATGTTCTCTGTCATTATGATGCTTAGCGTCCCTCCGTCATTATGATGCCTTACCGTATCCCGTCATTCTGAGCGGAGGCAAGAATGCTTTGTGGGAAAAACAGGGAGACGGCTATGTGATACGGAGCGAAGAATCTATTATACTGATGACGCCTTACCGTTTCCCTCACTATGACGCCTTGCCGTCCGCTGTCATTCTGACAAACATTCTTTATATAAAGTTATTTTTCTATAATATATCGAGATCCTGATAAACAGGCTGTACAAGCCATTTTCCGGAAGCGTCCATGATTCCCCACTTTCCCTTGGCTTTCACTGCGCTGTATCCATGGCTGAACGGGCGTGCCTCTTCAATAAGGCCTTCTTTATCGGCAAACAGGATTTGTCCCTGATCATTGATGACCTCGTAATTGCTGCTTCCCTGGTGCACCCATGTCAGCCGGTCATGAAGGAAAGGATCAATCGTCATGTCGGTAGATACGGAAAATACAGAATACCCTGTTCTCATATTGTATAAGCTGCGGACCCCATTTTTCTCTACGACCAGACGGTCGGAACCGGCAAAGGTGATACCGTCATACCGGAAAGGAATCACCTTCTGTCCCGTTTCCACACTGAAAATCCCGCTTTTTCCGGTCTTTCCGTCTTTCAATACCAAAAGGCCGTTAATCTCGTCCAAGTCGCCTACATCATAATCTCCCGGCCGGATAACATATTCTCCTTTCCGATTTACAAAGCCGGTTTTCCCGTCATTTTTAATGACTGTACCATACCAGGTTATGGGCCATACTTTATCATTCTTGCTGTCAATGACGATATTTCCGTCACGGTCTATGTAACCGCGCTTGGCTCCGTCATAGGTAAAACCGCCAAGACCGATGCCGTTATAGCCGAATCCTCCGTATATCAGGCCACCGGTCACAAAGCCCAGCAGACTGCCCACATTGAAGCCTCCTACTTTACGGCGGTACTCGGCCAAACCGCCTTCATACGCATACATTTGATTGGACGGCGCCTGGAACAGTTCCCTGCCGCTGCCGTCAACAGCAACGATTTTCCCTTTCTCATTCTTCACGAAAGCACGGTCTTCACTGAACTCGGCAAGCACATCCTTATACCGCGGCGAGATGACCACCTTCCCCATGCCGTCTTTGAAACCGTATTTCCCTTTTTCTTTAAAGGACGTATAGCCGTCGCTGTCATAATACTCCCGGCTGTCTTCCTGCCCGGCAGCATCCGTCCTGCTCCGGCGGTCCGATTCATCGGCGGCCTCCGGTGTCAGCTGTTCGCCTGTTTTGGAAATGAACCGGGTGGTTTTCTTATCCACCATGACATGAATCACACCGGTGCGGTCATTCACATCCAGGATTTCCTTATAAGCAGGAGCAATCAGCTCTTTCCCGTCTGTGCCAAGAATACCCCACTTGCCGCCGGATTTGCATTTTGCCAGGATCCCCTGCTCTATAATCCTATCATTTTGGAAAGTCATTCCTGCCCATGTCCCAATCGACTTGGGAACGTTTCGATTAGGTACCACAAGCGGCGCCAGGAGCTCATTCAGCACCACGCCGGACTCATACTGATATTCCACCTTCTCATTAAGCTCCCGGTCTCCTGTATGAGGCAATCCCATATGTTCCATTTGCCGGCGCTGTTCCGCGGCCATATTCCGAATCGCATCACTGTCCTTTGTCTCACTGGAAACCGTTGTGCGCGATTCTGTCCGCCGGACACGCTCGGCAATCGTTCCATTCCTGTCCACTGTCGTCCGCGTCTCACTGCGGCTTTCCGCCGTTGTGCGTTCCGCCTGCGCAAAACCCCCGCCAAACATAACAGCGCCGAAACACACCAATGCCGCCAAAATGTATCTTTTCTTCAATCCGCCACACATACGATGAGTCCTCCTTCAACACATCTATTTCTCAATAAACATATTATACAAAAACTCCTCTTTTCCCGCATCACAAATGATTTAAATCGTAAAAGAATAGTTAGCTTGCAGCTGACAGCTCACAGCTAACAGCTGATAGCTTTTATCTCCTTGCCGCTTTCCCCACCACGGGTATAGATTCTTCGCTGGCGCTCAGAATGACGTTTAATGTTCTCTGTCATTATGATGCTTAGCGTCCCTCCGTCATTATGATGCCTTACCGTATCCCGTCATTCAGAGCGGAAGTAAGAATGCTGTATGAGAAAACAGGGAGACGGCTATGTGATACGGAGCGAAGAATCTATTACTCTGATGACACCTTACCGTTTCCCTCACCACGGTAACAGATTCTTTGCTATCGCTCTGGGCAACGTCTTTCGGTCTTCGTCATCATGACGTTTTCTGTTCCCCATTGATAATGACGCGCTTTCCCAAAATCGTCATTCTGAACAGAAGCAAGAATACTGTGGTAGAAAGACAGGAAACGGGATGGTGACACGGAGTGAAGAATCTATTACCCTGATGACGCCTTAACGTCTTATACAAGGATCATATCGTGAAAGAATATTTAGCTATCAGCTGACAGCTCACAGCTGATAGCTTTTATCTTCTCATCGGCCTTCCTCAAAACGCCTTCTTTCATAATGTAGTGGGAATCGGCATAGGGCAGCATATCCATCTCGTGGGTGACGACAAAAACCGTTTTCCCGCTGTCCGCCGCCCGGCGGAGGAGCTTTGCAACGATATCCGTATTCTCTTCATCAAGATCGGATGTCGGCTCGTCGGCAAGAAGGATCCCTGTGCCCTGAAAGAGCGCTCTCGCGATGGCCACGCGGCGCAGCTCGCCGCCGGAAAGTTCGGAGGGATACGCGTCTTTCAGCAGTTCGATCCCCAATTCTCTCATGAGCGGCAGAATGTCTTTCTCTTCTTTCTTTCCACAGACGTTCTGGGCCAGACGGATATTTTCTTCCGCTGTCAGGCTGTAAATCGCTCCGCCGCCCTGGGGAATGACGGCGATATTTTCATTTCTGAACTTTGACAGTTCGCCGTCCGCCATGCGGTACAAATCTTTCCCTCCCGCCAGCACGCAGCCCGATGTCGGCTGAAGCAGCCCTGCAAGGATATGGAGGAGCGTGGATTTCCCGCTTCCCGATTTTCCTGTAATGACGGCAAATTCTCCGCTCTCCACCACCAGATCGGTCCCAGAAAGGGCATAAGTGAACCGTGCTTTTTTCGGATCTGTTTGGTATTGTTTCGTTACCTGTTCCGCTTCCAGACGCATTTATTCACCCTCCCTTAAAATCGTTGCAGGATCGACACGGGACAGGCGCAGCACAGCATATGCCGATGCCGCGGGGCCCGCCAGGCAGATGACTGCCATCGCGGCAAACGCCAGCCATCCCGTTTCCCTGATCCCGGGAAGAAGAAAGGGCAGTTTCAGTCCTGTTTCAATGAGCCCGCTGAAAGGAATCACCACAAGAAGGCCCATGAGTACTCCTGCCGCGCCGCCGGAAACGCTCAGGATAAGAGTTTCTTTCAATAAAATCCCTGCCAGTTTTCTTCGTGACGTTCCCATCACGCGGAGCAGGGCAAATTCTTTTTTCCTTTCTCCCACAAGGACGGAGAAAGAAACGACCAGAACGATGAACACCATCACCCAGACCGCCGCGAAAAGAAGGGTGATCGTTTTTGAAATCCCTGAAAGGCTGCCCGCTATTTCGGAAAGCATGTCTTTCATCTGGATTGCCTTCACACGGCGTATACGGAGATTGATATTTTCCGTCACTTTTTTAATGTCATAACCGTCTTTTACTTTGATGTAAACAGAAGAAATAACGTTTTCCACATCGCCTTCAAAAAGCGGATTCAGCCCCATCTTCGACGCCGCCTCGATGAGCGTCCGTATGGTCTCCGCTTTCGTATAGACCGCAGTATCAAGCCCCGTACCGGTCGCCGCCAGTTTTGCTACGATGCGGCAGTCTTTGTTGTAAAAACGGATCGTATCACCCACGTCCGCATTGACTGCCGAGCCCACCACCACATCGCCATGGGCAAGTTCTCTGCCGTAGCTTTCACGGATCCACGGCTGGATAATAAAATCCGTTTCCGGCTCAAACCCGATAATCTGCACCGGAACGGAGCAGCATGAAGCGGAAAGGGACGCGAGAAAGATCTGGGGCGATACCTTTTCCACGCCTTCGATATGGGAAATAAGCGTCATCTTTTCCCGCTCCATGTAAAAATAGCCCGGTGTCCCGTCCAGTATCATCGTTTTAGGATCTACTTTCCGCTTTGCCGTGTTCGGTACGACGATAATATCCGCGCCAAGACGATTTTCCAATGTCCCCAGACCGTTCTGAAGGCTCACGACTGCCATGGAACCGGCAAAAATGACAAAGGAAAGGAAAAAGGTAAGCACGAGGAGAGCCGCCGTCCGCAACGGCCTGCGGGACAGATTCCTCCAGGGCAGCCGGTTAAGATCCATGGGCGGCCTCTTTCTTCACGACACGGCGCCGGAAAAAGAAATCACCCAGCGCCGCCGCGATCATCAATACCCCCATAATCAGAACAAAAGGCTCCATGACCGTATGGCACTGCATATGGTTTTTCATACAAAGATGAATAAGGCGGTTGGGAATCATCAGTAAAAGGACGGCATTGGCAATGACTGCCAGATCTAAGCCCAATTTCATACCATCATTTTTAAAAGCCAGATGAAGCAGCGAAAGAACCACAAGCACGATCCCCACGCCGAGAACCGCCTGCCCCGCCCAATGGCACACCATAAATCTGCCGTCCGGCATAACAGGGCACGGTCCCGCCACCGTCTGCTCCCCGATGACAAAAAGAAGGCTCAAGACAAGCAGAATAGAACTGCTTACATACTTTTTCATTTATATACACCCCGCTTCAGGTAAATATGATAATGATAGATATTTTCATTATTACCATAAGAAAAAATAAAAGTCAATGCAAAAGCGGGAAGCCCGCCGGAAAACGCCCGGCAGCTCCGCCGCCTTATCCAAACATATCCGATTGATTCTCTGCCCCATGATTTATGGAAGCACCTTATTTCCCCACGCAGAAGCGGCTGAAAATGGAATGGATCAGTTCATCATCCATGGTATCGCCCGTGATTTCCCCCATCGTTTTCCAGGCTTCCGTGAGATCGATGACGATGAAGTCCGCCTGAAGACCCTCACGGACGGACGCTCTCGCGCGGAGAACATTGTCCAGCGCTTTCCGTACCAATTCCACGTGGCGAAGATTGGTCAGGAAGAGGACACGGCCCGCGTCGGCATCTTGCTTTTCGGTGATCTTCCGCAGTTCGTCCCGCAGTTCGTCCATCCCGCTCCCGTAACGGGCGGAAAGAGAAACTACAGGGACATGTCCCGCGATTTCCCATATATCTTCCGCCTTGACTTCCGGCGTGAGGTCATATTTATTTAAAATGACAATCGCCTTTTTTCCGCCGAGGCTGTAAAGAATGGTTTTATCTTCCTCATCCAGAGGCGACGAACCGTCAATGACCGCAAGAATGAGATCTGCTTTTTCCATAGATGCCCGCGCCCGTTCGATCCCGATCTGCTCTACCTTATTGTCTGTTTCCCGCAGACCGGCGGTATCCATAAGAAGGAGGGAAACTCCCGATATGCGAACCGCCTCTTCAATGGTGTCCCGCGTTGTGCCCGGCACATCGGTGACGATCGCCCGTTCTTCCTGCAGAAGGGCATTCAGCAGGGATGATTTCCCCGCGTTCGGTCTCCCGATAATCGCGGTGCGGAGTCCTTCCCTGATGACCCGCCCCTCTTCGGAGCGTTTCAGAAGCGCCGACAGGGATTTGTCAATTTTCTCCAAAGCGTCCCCTGTTTCTTCCATGGTAAGGTCTTCCAAATCTTCTTCGGGATAATCGATGGTCACTTCCAATTTCGTAATGAGGTCTTTGAGTTCTTCCATGACCTCGTGGACGAAACCGGAAAGCGCGCCGGACAGATGGCTTTCCGCCTGGGTAAGCGCTGCTTCTCCTTTCGCGCTGATAATGTCCATGACGGCTTCCGCCTGCGCCAGATCAAGACGACCGTTCAAAAAAGCCCGTTTGGTAAATTCGCCGCGCATGGCAGGAACTGCGCCGCTGCGCAAAGCAAGGGACAGTGTTTCCCGGAGCGCCTCCGCCGAGCCGTGGATCTGGATTTCCACCACGTCTTCTCCCGTGTAGGAATGAGGGGCTTTCATGTACACCGCAAGACCTTCGTCAATCCTCTTTTCGCCGTCCGTCACATGGCCGAAGTACATCATGCGCGGCACAGCTTCTTTAAACGTTTTAATCTTTCCCGTATGAAATATTTTGTCTGCGATCTCCAATGCGGAAACGCCGCTCAGACGGATGATACCGATCCCCCCTTCACCGGGCGCGGTAGCGATGGCGGCAATCGTTGTCTCTTCGTACATACTCTGCTCCTTTGTAAAATAAAGGGATTTTTTCCATTGTACCATACATTCCCCTCTGCATCGAAAACAATAGGCACAGAATAGTGCGGTGAAACAGAAAAGCATTTTCTCCCGCTGCTATGGGTGGTCCTTTTTTTATTGGCTGATAAATGTCACTAACAAGGCATCATCCAGAACGAGTGTGAAGGATCTATGTAGTGATGATGGGGAGACGGTAAGGTATCATCAGGGTAATAGATTCTTCACTCCGTATCACATAGCCGTCTCCCTGTTTTCTCATACAGCATTCTTACTTCCGCTCTGAATGACGGGATACGGTAAGGCGTCATTCAAAGCGCCAACAAAAGATTTGCTACAGTGTTGAGGAAAGGGGTTCTGACGGGAAGAATAGGGATTGGGTAAGCCTCCTTATTTATAAGGAGGTGGCCGGCGAAGCCGGACGGAGGATACTGGCTTGGGGGAACGACGTAAAAGAATAGAATGAAGATTCTTTTTCTACCCCCGTTCTGAGTGATGACGGACGGTAAAACGTCATCCTGAACGAATGTGAAGGATCTATTACCGTGATGAGGGGAGACGGTAAGATGTTATTCAGGGTAATAGATTCTTCGCTCCGTATCACATAGCCGTCTCCCTGTTTTCTCATACAGCATTCTTACTTCCGCTCTGAATGACGGGATACGGTAAGGCATCATAATGACAGGGAATATTAAACGTCATCCTGAACGAACGTGAAGGATCTGCTGCTGTGTTGAGGAAAGGGATTCTGACGGAAAGAATAGGGATTGGGTAAGCCTCCTTGTTTATAAGGAGGTGGTCGGCGAAGCCGGACGGAGGATACTGGCTTGGGGGAATGACGCAAAAGAATAGAATGAAGATTCTTTTTCTGCCCCGTTCTGAGTGATGACGGACGGTAAGATGTCATCCGAAGCGTGAGCGAAGGACTGCTGCCGTGGTGAGGAAGCCGGCAAAAAGGGTAATAGCTATTAGCTATTAGCTGTTAGCTGTGAGCTGTTAGCCGTTAGCTGTGAGCTGTCAGCTGCAAGCTAACTATTCTTTTACGATTTAAATTATTACGACAAGTAAGTACCTCAATCGCACTATGTGCGCCAGCGTCACCTTTCAAACCTTATAATTATTTTTCTTATTTTATATGCCTGATGAGTGCTATAATAGAAAAAACACAGGTTTTATGAAAGGAGTCTCCTGTGAAAAATTACGCTAATCCGGCAGAAATCATGTACCACACGGGACTTTCCGCCGGTATGATCCGCGGCGCGAAGTATGCCCTTGTCCCCGGCGACCCGGACCGTGTGGAAGGCCTTGCCAAAGCGCTGGATAGAAATGCCCTCTTCATCGCCTCCCATAGAGATTACACCACATGGCTCGCCCGGGTGGAAAACGCGCCTGTCCTCGTCATGTCCACCGGCATGGGCGGCCCCTGCGTCACCTTTGCCGTAGAAGAGCTGGCCCGCCTCGGCGTGGAAACATTTATCCGCGTCGGCACGACCGGTTCCATTCAGGAGGATCTGCACCTGGGCGATGTGGTCATCAATACGGCATCGGTCCGCATGGACGGCGCTTCCCGTGCATACGCCCCCATCGAATTTCCGGCAGCAGCTGACATGGATACTGTCCTTGCGCTCCGCGAAGCGGCAGAGGAATCGGGCATCCCTTTCAAAACGGGGATTTCCATCAGCACCGACAGCTTCTGGCCGGGACAGGAACGGTATGACAGCTTCGGCGGCTATGTATTGAAACGGCTGCAAGGTTCCCTGGATGATTTCCGGCATCTGGGATGCACAAATTATGAGATGGAAAACGCCACCCTTTTTACACTTTGTGCCGTGCTGGGACTGAAAGCCGCTTCCATCTGCGGCGTCGTCGCCAAACGGACGGACAGCGAATCCGTCGCTCCCCATGAGGTTTATGAAAAAGCGGAAAAACGCTTCCGAAAGGTGGTAAAGAGGGCATTGGAAAAAATGATTTCCCATTCCCGATCCGGCGAAAATATTTCTTAAAAATTCTTTTTCCATTCCGTTATTTATTTGACATTCATTTCCACTGTGTTATAATAATTTGCGAGAAAATCGCATATTTAGAAAGTGTGCTCCCATGTATATGACCGAACAGAGAAAAAAATTATTTGAATTTTTCCAAAGCCACCCTGACATGACCATTTCCGCGCGGGACCTGGCGGCGCAGCTTGTTGCGGAAGAGCACGCGAAAATCAGCGTCAGCGCAGTGTACCGGAATCTCGCCATGCTGGAGCGGGAAGGCCTTATTCTCCGCTCGCCGGGCAAGAACAACCGGGAAAATGTGTACCGCTATGTCTCATCGGAAACCTGTGATGACAAGCTTCACATCACCTGCCTGAAATGCGGCCGGACGACCCATATGACACAGAAAATTTCCGATAAACTGCTCCGGGACGTCCTCCGCGGCGACAAGTTTGACATTGATTTATCGAAAACGACGGTTTACGGCGTCTGCAAAGACTGCCGCTGAGAAAATTTACGGGACTGCGCACCGCCTTTAAAACGTGCGCTTTTTTATTTTCCATCATTAAAAAGGAGGAATCATGGCATACCGCAGAAAACTGACAGCGCTCTTCATCAGTGCCGCTTTCGTTCTCACTTTGGCTCTATCCTTCTTTTTCATTGCAAAAGAACTGTCCCATGACCACGGCCATGGCAGCGATCCCTGCCCGATCTGCGAAAAGATCGATTTGTGCCTCCGGACGCTTTCCGTCTGTTCGTCTGTTACGTTCCCGGCGGACAATGGAGGATCCGTTTCCATCCCCCATCTTTTTTCCGCTGTTCTTTCCCTTTCCGCCGTTTCTCTTCTCACGGTTTCCTCCACGCTGGTCACCCTCCGTGTCAAGCTCACCGATTAAACCCGGCGCTTGCATTTTTATTTCCATTGTATTAGTTAGGAGGATTTCCATGAAAAAAATAATTGCCTGCCTGATGGCGTGCTTCGCCGTCTTTGCTTTTGCCGCCTGTTCATTAAACAAGAGCGGCACTCCCGATTCCAAGGGGAAAGAACCTTTGAAAATCATCTGTACCAATTTCGCCTCTTACGACTTTGTCCGCCAGATTGTCGGCGATAAAGCAGAGGTCACGATGCTTCTCAAACCGGGCGCGGAAGCCCACAGTTATGAACCGTCTCCGAAAGACATCCAGGCCATCGGCAAGAGCGATCTTTTCGTTTACACCGGCGGCGACTCCGATGAATGGGTGGACGGCATGTTAAGCTCCATAGACAAGAGCAAGCTCAAAACATTCAAAATGATGGATACCGTCAAACTGTATGAAGAAGAAATGTCTGAAGGCATGCAGGAAGAAGAACATGAACACCATCACGACGACAAAGATCACCATGATGAAGATAAGGACCATCATCATGACGAAGACAAAGAACATCACCACGATGACAAGGACAGCCATGATAAAGAGCATCATCATGATGACAAGGAGCACCACCACCATGACGGCGAAGAAGGCCCTGAAATGGATGAGCATGTTTGGACCTCTCCCGCCAACGCTATCCAGATCGTAAAAGCCCTCACCGAAACCATTTCCGGTCTCGACAAGGACAATGCCCAGACTTATCAGAAAAACGCTGAGGCTTACATTGCGAAACTGGAAAAACTGGATAAGGATTTCCATGACGTCATTGATCACGCGAAGAGAAAAGAAATCATCGTCGGTGACCGTTTCCCCTTCCTTTATTTCGCCAAAGAATTCGGCCTGACCTACTACGCCGCTTTCCCCGGCTGCTCCACCGATACGGAAGCCAATCCGGCAACTATTGCTTTTCTCGTGGATAAGGTGAAGGAAGACCATATTCCCGTCGTATTCCACATCGAGATGTCCAATGAACAGATGAGCAAAGCCATCGCGGAAGCCACAGGCGCAAAAAATGAGCTTCTGAACGCCGTCCACAACGTAAGCGATGAAGAATTCAAAAAAGGCGTAACTTATATTGACCTCATGAACCATAATGTGAAAGTTCTCAAGGAGGCGCTCAACTGATGAGTCTGCTTACATGCCGCCATCTTTCCGTATCTTATGATGGAAAAGCGGTTCTTTCCGACCTGAATTTCTCTGTCGATGAAGGGGACTACCTTGGAATCGTCGGTGAAAACGGCGCAGGAAAAAGCACACTGGTGAAAGCGCTTCTGCGCCTGAAAAAAATATCGGGCGGGGAAATCGTAACTGCCGATGGCTTCAAGCCTACGGAAATCGGATACCTTCCCCAGCAGACCCCCGTGCAGAAAGATTTTCCCGCCAGTGTCTGGGAAGTCGTCCTTTCAGGCCGTCTGAACCGCTGCGGCATGTATCCTTTTTATCGAAAATCAGATAAGGAAGACGCGGAAGAAAAAATGGAAATGCTCGGGATCGCCGACCTGAAGAAACGATGCTACCGCGATCTTTCAGGCGGCCAGCAGCAGCGTGTACTCCTTGCGCGGGCACTCTGCGCCACGGGAAAACTCCTGCTCCTGGACGAGCCGGTGACCGGCCTTGATCCCATCATGACCGGTGAGCTTTACCATATTTTCAAGGACTGCATAGAGAAGTACGGCGTCACTGTCATCATGGTTTCCCACGATATCCGCGGCACACTGGGACAGGCAAACCGTATTCTCCACCTGTCCGGCGGGACACAGCAGTTCTTCGGGACGACGGAAGAGTATCTCAGAAGCCCCGTGGGGCAGAGATTTGCAGGAGGCGGGCTATGATGGATATCTTTATTGAAATGATCAGCTATCCCTTCATGGTGCGTGCCATCATTGTGGGCTGCCTTGTTTCCCTCTGCGCTTCCCTCTTAGGAACCAGCCTTGTACTGAAACGGTACTCCATGATCGGCGACGGACTCTCCCATGTGGGATTTGCCGCCCTCGCCATCGCTTATGCTTTCCACGCAGAGCCCCTCACCATTTCCATCCCTGCCTGCATCGCCGCCGCCTTTTTCCTTCTCCAGCTGAAAGACAGCGCGAAGATCAAAGGCGACTCTGCCACGGCTCTTCTCTGCAGCGGCGCTCTTGCCATCGGCGTCATGACGATTTCCTTAAGTACGGGAATGAATACCGACGTGTGCAACTACATGTTCGGCAGCATCCTTGCCATGAGCGCCGATGACGTGCGCCTTTCCGTCATCCTCGGCATCTCCGTCGTGCTCCTTTTCATTTTGTTTTATAACCGTATATTTGCAGTCACCTTTGATGAACCGTTCGCTTCCGCCACCGGCACACGGACAAGGCTCTATAATATGATCATCGCCTTTCTCACAGCCATCACGATCGTCCTTGGCATGCGCATGATGGGCGCGCTCCTTATTTCCAGCCTGATCGTATTTCCTTCGCTCACCGCGATGCAGCTCTGCCGGCAGTTCAAGACGACGATCATCCTCTCCGCCGTTTTCTCCGTGGCTACATTCATGGCGGGACTCACTATCTCCTACATGGGATCGATTCCCACAGGAGCATCCATTGTCGTCACCGACATCGTCCTCCTCTTTATCGCCGCGGGCATACGGAAAATGAAAGAAGGCTTTTGAATGAGAAAAGAAATATGGCTTCTCTGCCTGCCGCTTCTTCTCTTAGGCGGCTGCGGCACACAGGAAAAAGCGCAGGATCCGCCGCAGATCATTACCAGGAAAACCGTGCAGGAAGCAAAAAAAGCGGAAACTCCTCCGGAGGCCAAGGAAACACCGGCGCCGGCAGAAACACCGGAGCCGGCTCCGCAGAAAGAAGAACAGCCGGCGCCTAAACCGGTTGCTCCTGAAGGGAAAAAATCGAAGTATCCTATCTTTGAATATCCTTATGACAGGGAAACGGACCGGCAAAACTTCGATTACAACAACATAGACATTGTCGTCGGCGATAAGCGGTACATGACACAAATCAACGACTGGTTCATGAACTTCCGCGACTACAAAGACAAAACTGTCCTCATCGAAGGCTATTTCATTTCCATCAACGGCCACTACTTCGTAGGAAGAAACGGCCCCACCTGTCCTTACTGTACAGGCGGCTATGTGGATTTTGAATTTACCTCTGACGGCGACTTCACCGGCTATGAAGACGGCGTCACATGGATCAAAGTGTATGGCATCCTCCGCGAAGCCACTGTCCATCTGAACGACCATCTCACCGCCCCCTTCTACCATCTGGAAGCGGTAAAAGTGGAAAAAATGGATCAGCCGGGAATCGGAACCATCACAGATTAAAAGAAAAAGTAAGGTAGGAAATTCTGTTTTCCCCTTACTTTTTTATTTTTATATATTTTAAAATTGTAATTCATGGAACGGCATATAGAAATCAGAAATAGAAAACCTTTTTGTTAAAATCGTTTTGGACAAAAACATAACCACAGAAGCATCCCTTATGAAAGCAATTACAACAGAAGAAAACCCCGGATAAAATATTAAATTTTTTGATGGATGTTACAAATTATTGATTATCCGGACAATCTTAACTCTGCAAATACCATTATTTCACAAAAATATAGCCTCATGATAAGATATTTATATTAAAGGCAACGTGTTTTTAAATATAAAAAGGAGACGAATGCGATGAAGACAGGATTTGAGCTATTGGACGATGCATTCCTGAACAAGGGAACCGCATTTACGGAATCGGAAAGAAAAAAACTTGGATTGGAGGGGTTGCTTCCGCCTTGTGTGGAAGATATAGAAACGCAGGCACAGCGTATCTACCGCCAAATGGAAAGAAAAACTTCTTTGATTGAGAAAAGACGTTTTCTGATGGAAGTCTTTAACTTCAATCGAACGCTGTTCTTTCATGTATTCAGTGAACATCTGGTAGAGTTAATGCCAATTGTTTATGATCCGGTTATTGCGGAGAGCATCGAACAGTATAGTGAACAATTTATCAACCCACAGTATGCAGCGTTCCTTTCCATCGATCATCCGGAATCTATTGAAACTTCGCTTAAACAGGCTGCCGGAGACAGAAAGATCCGTCTTATTGTTGTTACTGATGCAGAAGGCATTCTTGGCATTGGTGACTGGGGTACCAATGGTGTAGATATTTCTGTCGGAAAATTGATGGTCTATACTGCCGCTGCCGGTATAGATCCGCAGACAGTACTTCCGGTTGTCTTGGACTGCGGATCTAATCGGGAATCCTTATTAAAAGATCCTTTCTATCTTGGAAACCGTCACAAGAGGATATATGGTGATCATTATTATGATTTCGTGAATCGATTTGTTGAAACGGCTGAAAATCTATTTCCCGATCTGTATCTGCATTTTGAAGACTTTGGACGGTCTAATGCTGCAACCATCTTGAAGAAGTATCAAAAAACCTATCCTGTTTTTAATGATGATTGTCAGGGAACCGGCATAATAACATTAGCCGGTATTCTTGGAGCAATGAAAATCAATAGAGAGAAACTTACAAATCATACCTACATGTGTTTTGGAGCGGGCACGGCCGGAGCCGGTATCGCCGACCGTATATTCAGGGAAATGGTCGCACAGGGATTATCTGAAAAAGAAGCACGAAATCACTTTTATATGGTGGATAAACAGGGATTGCTTTTTGACGATATGGATGACTTGACACCTGAGCAAAAACCGTTTGCAAGAGCACGTTCTGAGTTCGATAATCCGGAAAAACTGAATAATTTAACTGCAGCAGTGATGGCTGTCAGACCTACGATCCTCGTGGGAACCTCAACCGCTCCGAAAACATTTACCAAGGAAATAGTAAAAGCCATGGCATCATGGTGTGACCACCCGATTATTTTCCCGCTTAGTAATCCAACGGAATTGGCAGAAGCAACCGCAGAAGACATCATCAAATGGTCTGATGGCAGAGCAATGGTCGCAACCGGTATTCCTGCGGAACCTGTTGAATACAATGGGGTGACTTATATTATCGGACAAGCAAATAATGCCCTGATATATCCTGGACTGGGACTGGGAAGTATCTCTGTTAATGCCTCTCTGGTCACAGATGAAATGATTTCGTCCGCTGCACATTCTCTCGGTGAATTTCTTGAAATCAATGTGGAAGGAGCTGCTGTTCTGCCGCCGGTATCCAAATTAACGCAGTTTTCTGAAACAGTGGCTGCTGCAGTAGCAGAATGTGCCGTAAAACAGGGCTTGAACAGAGTACAGACGAATGATGTTAAAAAAGCCGTGAAATCAGTGATCTGGAAGCCTGTTTACAGAAATTACTGATATGTGGACCAATAAAACAGCAAATTTCAAGTCTTGTGTAAATACCGAAAAATAAATACCGCCTGTTTTCCACGGCGGGATATATGACAAAAGAAAAGAGTATCTTCACTCCTGCGCGGAGAAGATACTCTTTTTCATTTCCATATTTTCTTTTACGCCCACGTAAAAACGCCGTCTCCTACCAAGACAGCGTCTTTCCTCATAAACACAGGAGCCCGCTCCTCTGCTTCCTGTAATATTTCGTTTTCCCCCGAATCAGCTCACCGCCGGGAACCAGCCGGCCGCCGTCACCGTAATCGGGGACATAGAGCAGATCCCAGCGCATATCCGGATCACCGCTACCGATCCCGTACCCGTCAAAAGCGGCCATCTCTGCATGTGTGTAAATATCTGCCACCGACAGTCCAAGTTCTTCCACAGCCCTCGCGCAGAACATCGCAAGCGCTTCCACCTGCGCCTCTGTCGGCGGCTCACACCCCAGATCCACACCGCTCGGCGCGTCATAGTAGCAGCATGCGTCACGGCAGCACGCCAGCGCCACACCGATCGACCGGCTGTTCCTGTGCCATGTATGCGCCAGGCACTCCGTGAAATCCTCATGAATCACATGGCAGTACCCGCCCCGGTCAATCACCACATGATATGCCAGGCACTCCACCAGCTGGTACGGCGCCCCCGTCCAGTGGCAGTAAATCCGGTCAATCCTACCGCGAGCAGCCTCCAGGCGCGCTCCTATTTCATCCAAAGTCATAATCCGTTTATCCATATTTTACAGAAAGAAATACTTCCTTCCCCTCATCACTTCCTTTTCATCTTCCTTACCAGCCCCGACAGCACCCCGACACCGGCATCATTCAGATTCTCCACGATACTCAGCATCTCCGACGCCGCCAGATAACTGACACACATTTCCATAAACAGGCCCGGCCGTCCCACGCTTGCCAGAAGCCAGTCCGCCACACCGCCGCCGACGGTCAGCAGAATGTAAAGCACCATCTTTCCGGCGAACTGCCGCTTCATCTGCCTGCTGGAAATCATTCCGGCCCGATGCGTCGAGGGAATCGCCAGAATACACGATACCATATCACGATCCTCTTCCCCCTTCGCCTCCAGATACTTGTGGGCAAGCGCCATCCACTTCGTCACCAGATCAATAAATACCGCCAGTGCAAATAAACTGATTAGCTCCACAGGAAAAACCCCTTCCGCCAAAAGACCCGTCGTCACCAGCTTCACCTGCCAGTCCTCCACAAGCCGCTCTGAAGCTCGCTCAAAAGCCTCCATCCACGAACCTGCATCCATAGACCCTCCTTTCCGTCAAAAATAAAACTCCTCACAACGGGGCCGCTCAAAGAAATACGCCCCCACCTCATCCGGCCTGATCTGCAAAATCCGCATGGAATTATAAATATCCCGCTGGGAAAAATGAAGCTGATTATTCAGCCGCAGAGACAAAGACGTCTTGCTGATCCCCAGCCTTGCCGCAAAAACAACGTCAGACCCCAGCTTCTCACGAATCCGTGCCCGAAGCCTGATATAATCAAAATGCATTCCCAATCCTCACTTTCATTCAAGAAATATCCACTTCCGTCACAAGAAATTCCTCGTTTTTGCATCTTTTATAAAATATCGTTCCTTTTTATAGAACATATGTTCTATATTGATTTAAGAATAGAACTTTCTCCCCTGTCTGTCAATAGGCGTTTCCGCAGCCCTGCGAACCCTATTTCCAAAACCGGACAGGAGAGCGTCCTATCCTAAAAAGAAAAGCCCGAGTCCGTACCCCGGGTCCTTCCCTACCCGGTTCCGGCTGATTAGTCGCCGTCAGTCAGAACAGCCACATCAGAGCGGCGGACAGAATCAAGCGCCTTCACCTGCAGTCCGGCGATCGCCTTCCCCGCATGAAGCAGCTCTTCATCAGACGCGCTTTCCCTGATATTGTTAAAAGTCAGATTTTTCAAAGAACCGTCCGTATTTTCAACACGTACCAGAAGCCTTGTTTTTTCCACAGATTTGGAAACTGCCATAAGTATCCCTCCTTTCCTTTTCCATATATATCTTTGTTATATACCTCTTTTAAAATTAATGAATTTCCTCTTCCGTAGTGGTCACCATGACAGCCTTTACGAAAGAAGCCGCCCCGACGCCCTTGCCGTTTGCCAGCACCGGCATGATTTTCGCGGCCTCCGCCTGCACGGCGGACAAAGCGAGCCCGTCCTTCGGATCGGCAATGCTCACAAGAAGCTCCGTATTCGCGGAAGTCAGGAATTTAAGTTCCAATTTCTTAGCCATACTCTTTTCTCCTTTCCCTGTCCCCTCTCCGGAAAGGAACAGTCCTTAGCGCTGCCATTATAGTATCCCTTTCGAGTTTAAATTTGCTGAAACAGGAAAAATAATTTGAAATTTTTTTTGAAATACTTTTCCTGCACTCCCATTTCTTCCCATTTTTATCCCGACAATGCAATAAAAAAATACCGCCGTTAAGCGGTACTTCTTAATTACATTTACAGCACGCCTGCTGTGTCTGTGGTTCGTATATACTTTGCCGATATTTCCATACGCTTACATAAACTTACTTCTATCCTGCAATCATCCCGATACCTGCTTGCTGATCAGCATATTGTTGCTTAGTTACATCCATATTGCTCTGATTAGATAAAATAATAAATCATTATGTTCTAAAAATACAAAATTTACTCGCAAGTCCCTTTGTTGCTCATAATCCGTTGCCTAAAAACCCGTTTACTCCCATGCTTATATAAAATTGGAGGTATTTTTCTATGATTACTATTGATTTAGGCAATCGAATCCGGACACTGCGTCAGGAAATCGGACTCAGTCAGGAAAAATTCGCACTGAATATCGACATGGACAGGACGTATTTTGCTTCTGTCGAAGCCGGCAAACGTAATATCGCCATTATAAATATAAAGAAGATTGCTGATGGCCTCGGTGTTACACTGAGTGAATTATTTAAAAACTTATAGATCGGAGGGAATATACTTGGGGAAAAATGAAATCACAATATGGTTTTCCAATAAAGGAAGCCGTAATGAGGTCAGACAGCGGATCATTGATATATTTATCAAAGAAGCTCCTGGGAAAGGAATCGGAGACAATGCGTCAAAATATATCTACTATGTCGAAACGCTAAGTGACGGAAATCGTGTCTACTTGGAAAGGCCCGCCAAGCTACATAAGGGCTTTGATTTTTCTATCCATGTTGAAAATACTAATTACGCATCACCAAGCCAAAAGCGGAGAAATTCTCCTAAGCATGATGACCTTGCGCAAGACCTTAAGCGAAAAAAGGCTGAATCTAAAAAAGAATACGCACGGCTGTATGAACTTATCAGACGCATATATGAATGTGACGATGTATCTGATATCGAAATAGCAAAATTACACTTCCCTGTCGGTCTTCCGGCAGACCATGTCCTAAAGATTATAAAATGGTTTTTTATAGAACAAGACATACGATACTGGAATTACTCCGGAAGAGCAATGTTTTGGAATATCGTGCCGAAGCCATAAAGAAAGGAAATGTACATGAAACTGGAAGAAGCTAATCAACGATTGAATGAATTATCGGGTATTCCCTTTGGAAAACTATTTTCACAGGAAGATATGCACTCAATTATAATAAACAAAGGTAAAACCGGACAGCTGCTGGAACTCGCATTAGGGCTGCATCTATCAAATACAAATCTTGACTTTGAAAATGGTGAGCTGAAAACGAATAAATGCGATATTTTCGGAAACCCGCGAGAAACTGTTTTTATCACGCAAATTAGCGGAATAATTGACGAGTTGATTGAAGAAAGACCTTTTGAAAGCACTCATCTGTATGAGAAAATTAAAAACATTTTATATGTTCCTGTTTGTAAAGATGGAAAGCCTTATAAATGGATGTTTTTATCAAGTATTCATATTGATCTAAAATCGCCTCAATTCAGTCCACTTTTTGATATTTGGCAAAAGGATTATTATTCTATCTGCAAACAGCTGCGGAATCACATAGAAAACAGTAAAGACGGTTTTATTCACACTTCCAACGGAACACACCTGCAGGTGCGCAGCAAGGATTCCCGCCCATATCATCCTATATATTCGAATGTTTATGGCCGATATATTTCAAATAAAAATCATGCATTCTATTTTCAAAAGCAATTTGTAAATGATATTCGAAAAATGAATCACTGATAAGAGAAACCCACCGGCATAGCCGGTGGTTCTTCTTATGCGGCCCAAGGGCCTATCTTACCAGCGGCGCATCTACGCGCTTGCGGCCTGTTCACTTGCATCCTACTTCTTGCTACCCGTAAACGG
>ENA-ORNK01000313-ORNK01000313.1-human-gut-metagenome-genome-assembly--contig:-NODE-313-length-70398-cov-6.007364_pt1 | contig 70398 bp, 64 predicted proteins | sample MGYA00242115_ERZ509022 | MGnify/ENA primary metagenome ERZ509022 (study PRJEB26280, sample SAMEA2338690) | human gut metagenome | biome: human gut; feature: human-associated habitat; material: faeces...
GGGCATGATGATTTGACGTCATCCCCACCTTCCTCCGTGTTATCCACGGCAGTCTGAACAGAGTTCCTAACTTAATATTGGCAACTGTTCATAAGGGTTGCGCTCGTTGCCGGACTTAACCGAACATCTCACGACACGAGCTGACGACAACCATGCACCACCTGTCTATACGTCCCAAAGGAAAAACTGCTTTCACAGTCTGTCGTACGATGTCAAGTCTTGGTAAGGTTCTTCGCGTTGCTTCGAATTAATCCACATGCTCCGCTGCTTGTGCGGGTCCCCGTCAATTTCTTTGAGTTTCAACCTTGCGGCCGTACTCCTCAGGCGGGATACTTATCGCGTTTGCTTCGACACAGCAGACTTTATATCCGCTTCGTCCAGTATCCATCGTTTAGGGCGTGGACTACCAGGGTATCTAATCCTGTTTGCTCCCCACGCTTTCGAGCCTCAGCGTCAGTTACAGTCCAGTAAGTCGCCTTCGCCTCTGGTGTTCCTCCTAATATCTACGCATTCCACCGCTACACTAGGAATTCCACTTACCTCTCCTGCACTCAAGCCTGACAGTTTTAGATGCAGTTCCGCAGTTGAGCTGCGGGCTTTCACATCTAACTTGCCAAGCCGCCTACACTCCCTTTACGCCCAGTCATTCCGGACAACGCTTGCCCCCTACGTATTACCGCGGCTGCTGGCACGTAGTTAGCCGGGGCTTTCTTACGAGGTACCGTCATTCTTCGTCCCTCGCGACAGAAGTTTACAATCCGAAAACCTTCTTCCTTCACGCGGCGTTGCTGGGTCAGAGTTCCCTCCATTGCCCAATATTCCCCACTGCTGCCTCCCGTAGGAGTCTGGACCGTTTCTCAGTTCCAGTGTGGCCGATCACCCTCTCAGGTCGGCTACCCATCGTCGCCTTGGTAGGCCGTTACCTTACCAACTAGCTAATGGGACGCGAGCTCATCTCTGTCCGATAAATCTTTTACCACTCTCCGATGCCGAAACGTGGTCTTATGCGGTATTAGCACCTATTTCTAAGTGTTATCCCCCTGACAGAGGCAGATTGCTCACGCGTTACTCACCCGTCCGCCACTGACGTATTGCTACGCCCGTTCGACTTGCATGTGTTAAGCACGCCGCCAGCGTTCGTCCTGAGCCAGAATCAAACTCTCAAGTTTATGGTTATATACTGCAACTTTCGCTGCCTTATATACTCTCCAAAACTCAATTTAATCCCGACTTAGTTCATTACTGACTAATTCTCCGTAAATTGACTTTGTGTTCAAATTCGTTTTTTTTCTTTTACTTTCCTATTCTCTTGTCAATGTGCCGCGCTGTTCCCTTTCGCGGGACAGCTTGTATATATTACCATATCCCTCAATTTATGTCAACAATTTTTTGATATTTTTTTAAAAATTTTTTTAAAGTTTTTCCTGAAATAACAAGCACGACGAAAAGCATAAATGTTGCGGCAAAATTTACTGTCAAAGCGTTTAAAATGTCTTGTTTTCAGAGATTAAAAAAACCGAATAAATTATATAAAAAATATTGCGTTTAAATACAGTCGCTGTTTTTTTTCTTAATCGCGACCTATACGACAGCGTGTAAGTTTTTTCCGTAAAACGCTTGACCCCGACGCAACCTGAATATATAATCTATTAAAGAAAAACACAAGGCTTATTTTATGACAAAAACAAAAGGGGACAAGATGGACGTATTATCTTTCGGAGAAATTCTATTTGACGTTTACACCGACGAAAACCGCGCCGTAATCGGAGGCGCGCCTTTTAACTTTGCAAGATACTATGCTTTAACTTCGGGCAAAGCTTACCTGTTGTCCGCGGTGGGCAACGACGAACCGGGTAAAGCGGCGCAAAACGAATGCGACAAGGCGGGCGTAAAACGCGATTTCCTGCTGACAACCTCTTTCCCCACGGGAACGGTAGAAGTTACTCTCGACGAAAACAAAGTCCCCTCCTACACTTTTAAAGAAAACACTGCTTACCACAATATCGTACCCGACGAAGAGGTTTACAAGAAAATAAAAAATTCGTCCGCGGAAATTCTTTCGTTCGGCACTTTGATACAATGTTCCGCCGCAAACAGACGAACGCTTGACAAGCTTATCACGCTTAAGGAATGGAAGGAAATTTTCTGCGACATCAACATACGCGACGTATGCAAAGTCAAAGAATATGTGGAAAACTGCCTTAAAAACGCAACCGTTCTTAAATTCAGTAAGGAAGAGGAAAAGATTTTTGAGCAGCTTAACCTGATTTCCGGCGATGACGCAATAGCGGAACTGAACGCAAAATATCCTAACATTAAAATAGCGCTGCGCACGTTAGGCGCTGAAGGCAGCCTTTGTTACGACCTTAAAAACGGTAAAAAATACTTCTGCCCCGCGGAAAAAATCGAAAAAGTGGTGACTACCGTCGGCGCGGGCGACAGCTACGGCGCGGCGTTTTTAGCGTCTTACGCCTCGGGGAAAAGCATACCCGAAAGCATGAAAATCGCAACCGCAACAAGCGCGCGCGTAATCGGCGGCAAAATCAGATAAAAAAAGCGCCAAGTCGCTTATAAACTTTGTACTAGGTCAATAAAATTTAACTGAAAACAATTGCCGTAATTTAAATGCCGAAAGGAAGCAAAAATATCTTGCTTCCTTTTTTCAATGTTTTTTATATCGCCTTTTTCACGTTTTTTATAAAAGGAGTGATTTTCCATCTCCTCCGTAATTTTACGAAGTCTTATAACAACGGCATCTATTAACCTTATATTTATTTCTCCGATAAAGTACGCAAAAGCTCGAATACAATTTTCCTCTTTTCCGGCGGCACTTTTGAAAACAATTCCAACAAAACCGTCTGATCGGAATCCAAATTCATCTCATCCACGCCGCTATAAAATTCCGCTTGCGATATACCGAACGCAAGGCATATGCTTTCTATGGAATTCCTGTCAGGAGTATAATGCTTTTCGTTGAACCAATCATATACGGTTGTAGGGTAAAAGCCCGCCTCTTTCGCCAGTTTGTATTTAGTCCAGCCGTTCTTTTTCAGTAATTCTAAAATTCTATCCTGAACAGTCATTGCCCCCCTCACCTTTCATTAAACCTTATTTAAATTTTTAATCCGTAACTTCGTTGAAAATCGGGTCGTCGAAAAATTCTTTCAGGGAAATTCCTAAAGTAGAAGTAATCTGATAAAGCGTTTCCAATTTTACGGTTTTCCTTTTAGCCCCGATTATTAAACCAACCGTCGATCGAGGAATCCCGCCTTCTTTTTGTAACGAATAATTCTTCCATTGTTTTTCTTCCAACAGAACTTTCAGTCGTTTCCCTACCGCTTCGTTAAGTTTCATTCCTTATCTCCCGTAAAGTAAAACAAACGTCGACTACGGTCTACATTTGTTTTAAGTATAAACAGAAGAAAAGAAATATATGTAGACTGCGGTCTACATACTTCATTTTGCTTTACTTCTTTACAATTTCAAAATATAATAACTATAAAGTTATTTTAAAAAGGAATTGTAAAAATGTATAATATGAAAACTTGTTGTCTTACGGGGCATAGGCCGAAGGGATTTCCATGGGATTATGAGGATAAAAACAGCACGGAACACAAAAGTTATCTTGCCGCGCTGCGTGAAAAAGTCGTCGAACTTATTCTAAGCGGATACGATTATTTTATTTCGGGCGGGGCTTTAGGCGCGGACACCGACTTTGCGGAAACAATTATCGGGCTGAGAGATTCCGCTTATCCGCACATAGTGCTTGAAATTGCCGTACCATGTCCCAACCAGGATTTGAAATGGCGCAAAAAAGACAAACTCCGATACAAGGCGATTTTAAACGCGGCGAGCCTTGTCAACGTCGTCAGCGAGAAGTATTCGGACTTTTGTATGCAAAAAAGAAACGAATACATGGTTGATAAATCCGACTTAGTGCTGGTAGTCTGGAACGGAGAAAGACAAGGCGGAACGTACAATACTCTCCGATACGCGAAAAAAAAAGAAAAAACTTAAAGGTAATAGACCTTACGGAATTCATTTTTTGACCGTGCAAAAAGGAGCCGTCATTGCTTTTGACGACTCCTTTTATAAGATTACAACTCTTCATCGGTGCGGCAAAAAAATTTAAAACAAGCCGCCTGACAAACTTAATAATCGTTAAAAATATATGATTTCGGCTTTTGAAAAAACGGATTTTATCGGTTGCCTAAGGCAGATAATCGGGCAGTCAGTTTTTAAGGATTTTCTTTAAAAACTGTCCCGTGAAGCTGTCGCTTACTTTTGCAACCTCTTCGGGAGTGCCTTGAGCGATGACCTGTCCGCCCGCGTCGCCGCCCTCGTAACCCATATCTATTATATAATCGGCGACTTTGATGACGTCGAGATTGTGCTCGATAACCACGACGGTATTGCCGCCGGAAGCCAGACGCTGAAGAATTTCGAGAAGCTTGTCTACGTCGGCAACGTGCAAGCCCGTAGTAGGCTCGTCTAAAATATAAAGCGTTTTGGACGTGGATCGTTTACTGAGCTCGGTTGCGAGTTTTACTCTTTGCGCCTCTCCGCCCGAAAGCGTGGTTGCGGGCTGGCCGAGTTTTATATACCCCAGTCCCACGTCGCAAAGCGTTTTGATTTTGCCTGCAATGGAAGGAATGTTTTCAAAAAACGAATACGCCTCCTCCACCGTCATTTCAAGCACTTCGTAAATGTTTTTGCCCTTGTATTTTACGGCCAGAGTTTCGCGGTTATAGCGCTTGCCGCCGCACACTTCGCAGGGGACGTAAACGTCGGGAAGAAAGTTCATTTCAATCTTGATTATGCCGTCGCCCGTGCAGTTTTCGCATCTGCCGCCCTTGACGTTGAAAGAAAATCTGCCTGCGTTGTAACCGCGTTCCTGCGCGTCGGAGGTCTTTGCGAAAAGCTCGCGTATCTGGGTGAAGACGCCTGTGTAAGTTGCGGGGTTACTGCGCGGAGTGCGGCCTATGGGGCTTTGGTCGATACAGATTACTTTGTCGATGTATTCCGCGCCGAGAACCGCGTCGCACTCCCCCTCGGGAATACGGGTACGCATGATTTTATTGGACAGCGCGGGATAAAGAATCTGGTTGACAAGACTGGATTTTCCGCTGCCGGACACGCCCGTAACCGCCGTAAACACGCCTACGGGAATATCGACGTCAATGTTTTTGAGGTTATTCTGCCGCGCGCCTTTGACGGTGATAGACTGTCCCGTCAGCGGACGGCGCGACGAAGGCACGTCTATCTTCTTTTTGCCGCTTAAATATAACCCCGTCACGGAACGCGGTTCTTTTATGATATCCTCCACACTGCCCGCGGCGACAATCTCACCGCCGTGAACGCCCGCGCCCGGCCCCACGTCCACAATGAAGTCCGCGCGGCGCATGGTTTCCTCGTCGTGTTCAACCACGATAAGAGTGTTGCCCAAGTCACGCAGTCTTTCCAGAGTGGCGATAAGTTTTTCGTTGTCGCGCTGGTGAAGTCCTATACTAGGCTCGTCCAGGATATACAGTACGCCCGTAAGCCCGGACCCTATCTGCGTGGCAAGCCTGATGCGTTGCGCCTCTCCGCCCGAAAGTGTTGCCGCGCCGCGCGAAAGCGTAAGATACCCCAGCCCCACGTCGATAAGAAATTTAAGCCTTGCCTGAATCTCGCGTAAAATAGGACGCGCGATAATCTCTTTTGAGGGCGAAAATTTAAGTTCTTCCATGAACTTACTGATTTTGACGATGGGCATATCGCTGAGTTCCGCGATGTTAAGTCCGCCCACGGTTACGGCAAGCGCTTCCTTTTTAAGCCTTTTGCCGCCGCAAGCCTCGCAAGGAATTTCGCGCATATATTTTGATATTTCGCTTTTGATGTAATCGCTGCTTGTCTCGCGGAAACGGCGTTCGAGGTTGTTGACGACGCCCTCGAAACTGCGCCTGTAACTTCCCGTAAAATTGGCGGAAACGTATTTAAGGTCCAGCTTTTCGTCGCCGTTGCCGTAAAGCAGAATGTTCTTTATCTTTTCGGGCAAGTCCTTAAACGGCGTATCCAGAGAAAAACCGTACCTTTCGGACAGTGCTTTAAAATACATACTTCCTATCTGGCTTGTATCGAAATTCCAGGCGCTGACGTTAAGCGCGCCCTCGTTGAGGCTTTTACTGCCGTCGCCGTAAATAAGCTCGGGGTCAAGCTGTTGCTTAAAACCCAGTCCCGTACACTCGGGACAGGCCCCGAACGGCGAATTGAACGAAAACAGTCGCGGCTCTACCTCGCTGACCGATATGTCGCAGTCGGGACAGGCGTACTTGGTGGAAAAAGTCTGTTCCTTTCCGTCAAGGTCTACTACGACAAGCCCGTCCGAAAGTTTAAGCGCGGTTTCCACGCTGTCGGTAAGGCGTTTTTCTATGCCCGATTTCACGATAAGACGGTCCACGACTACGCTTATGCTGTGCTTTATCTGTTTGTCGAGGACTATTTCCTCGTCAAGGCTTCTCACTTCCCCGTCGACTTTGACGCGCGTATAACCCGACTTACGGAAAGAGTCCAATTCCTTTTTGAACTCGCCTTTCTTGCCCCTTGCCACGGGCGCGGTGACAAGTATGCGGCTGCCCTCGCCGTATGCCATGATGCGGTCGACTATCTGGTCCACGGACTGCTGGGATATTTCCTTCCCGCACTTGGGACAGTGCACGACGCCCGTGCGTGCGTAAAGCAGACGCAGGTAATCGTGGACTTCGGTCACGGTGCCCACGGTGGAACGCGGATTGCGCGCGGTGGTTTTCTGGTCGATGGATATGGCGGGACTTAAGCCCTCGATGCTTTCGACGTCGGGTTTCTGCATTTGTCCCAGGAAAAGACGCGCGTAAGACGAAAGCGATTCGACGTACCTGCGCTGTCCTTCCGCGAATATGGTATCGAACGCAAGCGAGGTTTTGCCGCTGCCCGAAAGCCCGGTAAAGACGATGAGTTTGTTTCTGGGTAAAACCAGGTCTATGTTTTTAAGGTTATTTTCGTTTGCGCCTTTGATTTTTATAAAGTCCATTTCGTTTACTCCGTTTGCGTATATTATAATACTTCGGGGCGCAAAAATCAACTTTAACGAGGACGTTTGGCAATGGAAAAGACTTCCGTTTTATTGCGGAAGCCTTGTGTCTTGTTTGAACGTATTTTTATTTTATGAGATTAAGCGTAAGGACGGAGTAAGGCTTTATCGCAACCTTGACTTTGCCGCTTTCAACCTTTAAATCCTGAAGTTTTATCTCGCTGCTATCGCAAATATACGCCTTTTTAAGCCAGTCCGCGCTGACGCTTACCATACTTTCCTTGCCGTCCGTTTCGACGAACCTTGCGATAAAGCCCTCGCCGCCCTGGCAGGGCTTGAACGCGGTAAGCCATGCGCCGCAGGCGACGGCGGTTTATGCCTCGCGGGAGATAAATAGCCGCCCTTGAACATTTTTCAAGGCGGTGATATCCACCCGCAAGGCGGTTAAGCACAAGCAAAAAACTAATCCTATTTTAACATAAATCAGTTGACAAGTCTATCAATTTTCTATATACTAAACAATGATTAAAACATTGTTTAGTGTGGAGGCTAAATGGACGCAAAGGCAAAGATAATTGAGGCTACTATTAACTTAATAAAAGAGAAGAATGGTGATATTAAACTGGTTACTACAAGGGAAATCGTTAAAAATGCAGGTGTAAGCGTTGCGCTTATCAATTACCATTTTCAAAGTAAAAAGAATTTGATTGATATATGCGTAAAGCAAATAGTCAGTAATGTTATTGCTCAATCAAAGCCTAATATGGAAGGATTGTCGCCTATGGAAAAATTAAAGCGTTCGGTAAAAATACCAGTTGACTTTTTAATGGAAAATCCTGAAATTACTAAAATATCAATTTTGAGCGATTTTATGCAAGGGCAACTAAACGACAATACCTTTCAGACATTAGCGCGCTACTATTTTTATGCAAGTAACGTAGGTATAAATAAAGATGTTTTTTTCAAAACCGTCTTTTTAATTCATGGGTTACAAGGTATTTTTTTGCGTAAGGAACTTTATAAAGATAAGTTTGATTTTGCAGACAAAGCGCAGAGAGATATTTTAATTGATAAGATAGTGGATAAATTATTCGGAGGTGAAGATGAATAGAAAAATAGGTTTAATTTCCTCAATCGTAATATGCTATTTGGTTACAGTATTTTTGATTTGCTTGGTGATTGCGCTATTTGCTCAAAATATATTTACAGAAAATTTGAGTTACGGCGTTTGTACTGTACTCTCGTGGGGTTGGGTTGCTACAACCTGCGCTTATTCCTGCTTTACACAAAAAGAATATTCCGCAGCGGCAAAAATCGGCGTTTCCATAGGCGTGATTTATGCCACAATAATTAGTATTGTGTACTTTACTCAACTAACTACTGTATTATATAAATCTGTTGACGAAATAATATTACAAGCCTTTTCATTTACGTCTGCGGGCAGTTGGTTATTTAACCTCGATTTATTGGGTTATGGGTTACTTTCAATCTCTACTTTTTTTATCGGGTTAACCCTGCAAACGAAAGATAAAATCGACAGTGCCTTAAAATTACTTTTAATGTTACACGGTATATTTTTTGTTTGTATGTTTGTTCCTATTTTGCCGTTACCCGCGACTAATCAAGGTAACGGCGGGGCAATAGCATTGATTTGCTGGTGCTTATTCTTTTTATCGATTTGTATATTATCAATTCTACATTTCAAAAGATTAAACGATAATAGTAATTCAAAGGAAAGCGTATGACATACTACACAGTCTGCCCCTCTTGCGGGTACAAATTATTGAAAGCAGGCGACGGCTCAACGATAGAGATACATTGTCCGAAATGCGGGGCTAAAATGCTGATTGAAATTAAGGACGGCAAAATTACCATTCAAAAGACGATAGCCGAAAAAGCATAAGCCTATCAGAACACCATAAGAAACAACTTTATAGCATCATATAAAGGATTGAGTGTACGAAAGTAAAGCAAAAGTATTTATTTTCGGGGGGGGCAGAAATGTCGCACTCAATTCTTTTTTTATGCTTTGACAGTTCATAATAAGTGCAATACATATCCCAAAATCAAGCGAAATAACGGGGTTGTATGCGCACGCTCGCCTATGACTGGCATTTGTTCAAGGTGTTGGAACTCTCCGCGAAAGAGTATGAACCCGACAAATTTTCAGGGCTAAATCTCTTGATTTAGTTCAGAAGTTTGTCGGGCTTTTTTAATATGTTTTTGCGCCCGTCAGATCGAGATTTAGTTCTCGGCTGGCGGGCGTTCTTTATTGCGAAATTTGTCCGTTTCAGTCGATTTTCAAAAACAGAAAATCGAGGAACGGACAAACAATGCAAACAATTAAATACCGTTTTGCGGACGGCACGACAAGCGAAATCGAGGTAACGGACGAATTTTACACGCTATACGCCGAACTGGTACAACAGGAAAAGCGCAACCATTGGAAAGAAACACGGCGGCATATCTCATTGGAAAACTTAAACGAAAACGGGATAGATTTTGAAAGCCCTGCCGCCGTCAGATTATGTCTTTTCCCCTGCGGCCCGAATATTTCGACTGAATTTTCTTAAGCTCCGCCATGCGGTCGCGCATCTTAATAGCCGTTTCGAAATCCAGCGATTTTGCCGCGACGGTCATAAGGCTTTTGAGTTTTTCAATCTCCGCGGGGATATCCTTAAGGTCCACTTTTTCGGAAGCGGCTTTGGTTATCTCGATGGTGTTGGTTATCTTTTTTATTATGGTTTTGGGGGTTATTCCGTGCTCGGCGTTATACTTTTGCTGTTTTTCGCGGCGGCGCTGCGTTTCGTCGATTGCGCGCCGCATGGAGCCCGTAATAACGTCGGCGTACATGACCACATAGCTGTCCGCGTTTCTCGCCGCCCTGCCTATTGTCTGGATAAGCGAAGTTTCGCTGCGCAAAAAACCTTCCTTGTCGGCGTCGAGAATGGCGACAAGGCGCACCTCGGGGATATCCAGTCCTTCCCTTAAAAGATTGATGCCCACAACTACGTCAAACTCGCCCGCGCGCAGGTCGTTGACGATGGAAATACGCTCCATGGTGTCTATATCGGAGTGGAGATACCTGACTTTTACGCCGTTTTCGGCAAGGTAAGAAGTAAGACTTTCGCTCATCTTTTTGGTAAGCGTAGTTACAAGCACTCTGCCGTTTTCCTTTACGGTGGCGCGTATGCGCGAAAGAAGGTCATCGATTTGCCCCGTAACGGGTTTTACGATTACGGGCGGGTCCAGAAGTCCCGTGGGTCTTATAATCTGCTCCGCCACGGCAGGCCCCGCAAGCTGCAGCTCGTACGGCGCGGGAGTTGCCGAAACGTAAATAATCTGCCCTACTCTGCGGTTGAATTCCTCGAAATTAAGCGGACGGTTGTCGTAGGCGGCGGGCAGACGGAATCCGTAATCCACCAGCGATTTCTTTCTTGCGAAGTCGCCGCGGTACATTGCCCTCAGCTGCGGAATGGTCATGTGACTTTCGTCAATGAACATTATAAAGTCGCGAGGAAAGTAATCCAGAAGCGTAAAAGGCGGCTCGCCCGGCTTTCTGCCGTCGAAGTAACGCGAATAGTTTTCTATTCCGCTGCAGTAACCTATCTCGCGCATCATCTCCACGTCGTAATCCACTCGCTGGTCGATGCGCTGCGCCTCGATAAGTTTATTCATGTCGGTGAAATATTTAACCTGCTCGTCCTTGTCTTTAAGTATCGCGGTTATGGCGTTGTTGAGCGTTGCCCTTTCCACGGCGTAGTGAGATGCGGGAAAAATAGCGGCATGGTTAAGCCTTGCGACAATCTTGCCCGTCACGATGTCAAACTCCGACAGCGAGTCGATTTCGTCGCCGAAAAACTCCACGCGGATTCCGTGCTCCGACGACGACGCTATAAAAATATCCACGGTGTCGCCCTTAACGCGGAAGTTTGTACGTTCCGCCTCCGTATCGTTGCGCTTGTAATTTATGGCGACAAGGCGGCGTATAAGCTCGTCCCGTTCGAGTTTATCGCCGGGGCGAAGCGATACGGACAGTCTGTAATACTCCTCGGGCGCGCCCAATCCGTAGATGCAGGAAACGGACGCGACGACGATGGTATCTCTGCGCTCGTGCAAGGAGCAGGTTGCCGAGTGTCTGAGTTTGTCTATTTCGTCGTTTACTTCAAGGTCTTTTTCGATATAAGTATCCGTGCTGGCGATGTACGCCTCGGGTTGGTAATAGTCGTAATATGACACGAAAAATTCCACGCGGTTATGGGGAAAAAACTCGCGCATTTCGTTGCAAAGCTGCGCCGCAAGCGTTTTATTGTGCGCAAGAACAAGCGCGGGACGCGCCACGTTTTTTATGATATTCGCCATGGTAAACGTCTTGCCGCTGCCCGTGACGCCCAGAAGCACCTGATGACGCAGTCCGTCCTCTATGCCCTCGCTTAATTTCCTTATGGCTTCCGGCTGGTCGCCCGTGGGACTGTAGTCGGAAACGAGTTCGAATTCCTTATCCATGGTTAAAGTATAGCACATAAGGTTATTATGCGCAATTGTTTAAATGATTTCTTTGCGCGCATTTCGTCAAAGCGTAAAGAGCGCGAATCCGTGGACAAACGCGGCAAAAAGGGTTATAATTTTTAAAACCGAACAGTGTAACGCAAACGATTTAACCGTAAATTTTCTCCTTAAAGGCAGGTGTTGACAGTGGACAGACTGATTTTACACAGCGATCTCAATAACTTTTACGCGTCCGTCGAATGTGCGCTTGACCCCTCGCTTAAGGACGTGCCCGTAGCCGTTGCGGGCAATCCCGAAAAAAGGCACGGCGTCGTACTTGCCAAAAACACCATTGCCAAAAAAGCGGGAGTAAAAACGGGCGACGTGATTTTCGTCGCGAAACAAAAATGTCCCGACATACGCTTCGTCCGGCCGCACTTCGACCTTTACATGAAATATTCAAAAGCCGTTTTCGGGATTTATACGCGCTTTACTCCCCTTGTGGAGCCCTTCGGCCCCGACGAATGCTGGCTGGACATGACGGGCTCGACAAAACTGTTCGGCTCGGGCGAGGAAATCGCGCGACGGATTGCCGACGAAGTCAAAAAAAACGTTTCGCTTACCGTTTCGGTGGGCATAAGCTTTACCAAGCCTTTTGCCAAACTGTGCAGCGACCTTGCTTTACCCGACGGATACTTCAAAGCGGACAAAAGCGAATTTAAGGAAAAACTCTGGCCGCTTGAAATAGGAAAACTTTTGATGGTGGGCGGCAAAACGCAAAAAAAACTTAACGCGATGGGCGTATTTACCGTGGGCGACCTTGCGCTTAAAGACGAGGCGGCGCTTGAGCGCGAGCTGGGCAAAATGGGCGTAAAACTGAAAAGTTACGCTCTCGGCAAAGACGACGAACAGGTAAGAAGATACGACGTAGAGCGCGAAAAAGAAAGCGTGGGGCACGGCATGACGGCTGTTCGCGACATAAAAGACGAACACGAGCTTTATACCGTAATTTGTTATCTTTGCGAAAAAATTTCCGCGCGTATGATAAAATATGGGTTGAAAGGCGAATGCGTACACGTTGACCTTAGAAGCGCGTTTTTAAAAAGCGTAAGCAAGCAGAAAAAATTGCCGAGACCCGTTTTCGCCGCCTCCGACATTTCCGAAACGGCTTTTGCGCTTGCCAAGGAATTGACGGAAAAAAACTTCGTCCCCTTGCGCACGGTAACAGTCAGCGTTTCCGCGCTTTCGGACATGAAAAAAGGAGTCCAGATTTCGTTTTTCGATGATAAAGACCGTAAGCGCGAAAACCTGGAGCTTGCTTTAGATAAAATCCGACGTAAATACGGCAAGGATACGGTAAGACGCGCAAGTTTAATCGCGTGCGACTTTATCTACGACAAAGACGACAACGAGGATTTTCTGCCGTTTCAAAGATAAATTTTCGTCTGTTGCCTCTTTGCCGCCGCGGCGTTATTCCGTTTATGCAAATTGTAATTCTCTCCCCGTAAAACGACGGGATTAAATTTAACTCAAAAAAAACTTAAAAAAATATCCGCCCTTGTGTTAAAAGGCGGATTTATTTTATTAAAACGCACTGACAACGCGCGAAAAACAAAGCTTAAAACAATTTTTATCTACTGACCGATTAACGGCATTTTGTCTTTTTTAATCAAAAAGGTTAAGCCGATACATATTTTGTAAAGAAAACGTCACTTGACGAACCCCAAAGAAATAAGCAGCGCCTTGTCGATGCGGCGCATGACTTCGCCGCTTACCACTCCTATTTTATCCTTGAGTCTTCGCTTATCGATGGTACGAATCTGCTCCAAAAGCGCGACGGAATCCTTATTAAACCCGAAATCGCCTTTTCTGAACTCTATATGCGTGGGTAATTTTGCCTTGGTCATCTGACTGGTTACGGCGCATACTATTACGGTAGGCGAATATTTATTGCCGACGTCGTTCTGAATGACAAGTACGGGGCGCACTCCGCCCTGCTCGCTGCCCACGACGGGGCTTAAATCGGCATAGAATATTTCACCTCGTTTTATTTCCATAATTCTCCTTGACGGTTACTTGCAAAGACTGAGATTTATTTCGCCCCAATCGCGATAGCCTTCCGCCATATCCTTCTCGTTCATAATATGCGGGTTGACAAGCATGGTGTTAAGGATATCTTCGGCTATTCTTTCGGGTGTTGCGCTTTCCTCGGCGGCGCGTTTAATCAGCGCCGATTCGGCCTCGGAGGAAAGCTCTATAAGATATTTACCCATTATTTATCTCCTTATAAAAATTTAATATACGCTTATTATCAATAAAAAAACGCGTTTGTATGTGTAACAATACGCGTTTTTACTGTTTTTGACAAAATCTGTCGTTTTTCGCAATCTTTGTTTTTTATTGATTACGGTTGTTTTTTTGTTGACTTTTACATTAATTTTTTCAGCACTTTTGTAAGCGGATTAAATCCCACCAGCATGAACACGAGCGAAGACACAAGCTGAAACGCATAAAACGGAAGCCCTGCCACATAAACGGGGATAAACGGTACGCCGTATAAAAGCGAAAACACAAGCGAGGTAAGCAATCCGAAAAACAGCGTACCTATAAGCGCGACGATGAGATATACATAAAGCGACTTTACTTTCAGTGCGGACAAAACCGCAGCCGAAAGGCACAAAAGCGGCCAGTAGACGAAATAGGAAATCGCCACGTCCAAAGAAAAAGCGTACAGAAACATGTCCGCCGTGCAGAACACGACGCTTGCCGCCACCGCGCGAAGACCGAAGCACACGCCGAAAACTATCGTAAGAGTGGTTACCACTTCAACGTTGGGAATAAACGACAGTGCAAGTTTGCCGATAACGAGCATGGCGCTCATTACGGCGGTTTCGGTAATTGCGCGCGCGGGAGAAACTTTTTTTCCGTTTTTTGAAAGAAGTTTAAATTCTTTTCCCTCCGCGGCGGAAGACTGCACGCAGTTGATTTTATCTTCAGTCGTGCTCATCTTTGTTTTTTCTTGTCCCGGTCACTATAAGCTTTATCGCGCCGGCAACCGCCGCCAAGGCGACCACAGCCCCCACCGCTATCAGCACAATGGTCTGAGCGGGAACGGGAGTAGACGTTTTACTGCCGTCGCCGCCTTTTGCAAGCGTTGTGGAAAGAGTGTTGTAATTTTCGTCATAGTTCTGCGTGCCGTATTCGAAGGTTATTTTAGACACGTAAGAACCGTCTTCTTTGGTAAGACTTTGCTGCGACACGCCCAATAAAGCGTACTCATCGTCTATTTTATAAGTGTAGTAATATCCCTTTTCGTCATTTATGGCCGTGTTCTTCAAAGACGTTATGTACGCGCCGTAAACGCTGTCCTCTTTGACGACCGACAGGTCAAGATAGTCGTTGTACTCTTCAAGAAATTCAAGCACCGTTCCCTTATCGGTGGTAAGGTCCTCGTAAGTATAGGTCTTGTCCTCGTACTTAATCTCAAGCGTCAAAGTTTTTTCGCCGTTGTCCGTTTTAGGCAACGTCGCGCCGTATACGATAAGCATTATCGCGGCTACGGCAAGTATAATCACCGACACTATTGTTGTTTTAGCTTTGTTCATGTTGTCTCCTTTTTTTCGCGCCCGTACCGTGATGCAGTCAGTAGCGCATTGTTAAAGCCGATTGTCTGTTTGTAATTTTTTTATTCTTTTATTGCGCCAAAAAATTTTGTTAAAGAAATCTCATCGCGCATAAGCGATTTCGATTATCACGTCGCTTGCCAGCACGCTTGTAACCGAATTAAGCCTTTTCGCGGCGCGCTCTCCCGCTTTGCCGAAGTGGAAGCATCCCGCTTTGACCGCCTGAAACGGCGGAAGAACGCAGGACAGCGCGGCAATCATTCCCGAAAGCACGTCACCGCTTCCGCCTTTACTCAGCATGGGTCCGCCCGTCACGGAAAAATACGTTTCGCTGCCGTCTGTAATAACGGTGGTTGCGCTTTTAACCGCGACTGCGCAATCGTACTCGCGGGCAAAACAGCGTATCCCCTCGAGATAAGGCAACCCGCAATCGGGGTTTAACCGCGCGTACTCCACGACGTGAGGAGTAAGTATAAGCTTGCACTTATGTCCTTTTATAACGCTTTTATCGCGGCTTACCGCGTTAAGCGCGTCAGCGTCTAACACAAGCGTACCGCTGAAATTCTGCGCCAGATATTTCACAATCGCCGCTGTGTCGCCGTCCTTACCCATACCGCAACCTATCGCAACAGAATCCGCACCGTCCATGACTTCGTCAAGTGCTTTTGCGTCAAATAAAATTTTTCCGTTTTCGGACGGTAGAAAATACAGCATATTTTCCTTGACGCGCGACTCAAAAGCGGCTTTTTCCGACTTCGGCACGCAAAGCGTAACAAGACCCGCGCCCGTGCGCAGAGCCGCGACGGCGCTTTCGAAGCACATGAGCGGCGCACCGGGCATAGTCATACTGCCGCCGATGACGCGCACTTTTCCGAAGCTGCCTTTATGCGACGCTGGTTTACGCGGCGGCAAAACCGCGTCTTCGTCCGACAGTATTCTGCCTTCCTTCACGCACGGAATACCTATTTCCGCAACGGTGACGTCGCCCGTATAATTTCTGCCCTCGCCTAAAATCAATCCCGTCTTAACGGCGGTAAAGGTAACCGTTTCGTTTGCCGTAACGCACGCGCCGTATGCTTTTCCCGAATCGGCGTCCAGTCCCGAAGGCACGTCCGCGGAAATCACGAACGCGCGGCTGAGGTTTATTTCCGATATCGCCCTTAAGTACTCTTTCTCGGGCGCACGCGTAAGACCTATGCCGAACACGCAGTCGACCACCGTACGGTAAACGTTTTTACTTACCTCGTTTACAAACGGAACGCCTGCCGCTTTCAGCGCGGCAAGCCGTTTTTCGTTGCCGTCGTTACGTCTGACGCCCACGGGAAAAACGCTTACGTCGAAACCTTCTTCCCAAAACAAGCGCGCGCACTCCAGTCCGTCGCAACCGTTGTTTCCGCCGCCCGTCACGAAAAGAATTTTGTCGTCCTTCCCGCGCAAAGATTTTTCCGCACTCTTTTTAAGCGCGGCGGCGGCACGCGCAATAAGCTCGTCCTCGGTTATACCCGAATCCATAAGTTTTTCCTCGGCGGCTTTCAGGTTTTTGGGAGTAACTACGTATTCGCCGAATATACTCATTTGGGAACCTCCAGCATACAGACGGCGGTTGCCGTACCCGCGTCGTGGGAAATGGAAACGTGAGCTTTAAGTCCCGCAGCAATTTCCTTGGCTTTTCCGTAAAGATGAACGACGGGCGCGCCGGACTTGAGGTGGTCGATTTCCACTTCGTGAAAGTTAAGCCCGTTTATGCCGCTGCCAAGCGCTTTGAAGACGGCTTCTTTTGCGCAGAAAAAGCCCGCAAGCGTTTCGTCGCGCCTGCCCGTGCTTTCGTAATAATCAAGCTCCTTTTCGGTAAAAACGCGGCTGCGGAAATGCTCGCTTTCAGCGGCATGCGCCACTCTTTTTATCTCAACAATGTCAACGCCGATCATGACCTTTAGTTCTCCTTTTTTACCCCGTCTCTTTTTTCAGAATTCCTCTTCGTCATATAAGGAATATTCCTCTTTAACGCGCTCTAAGGCGGCATCGATGTCCGAATATGAAAAGCCGCGTGCGTAAAGGTGATGCTTTAACTTTGCCATGACGAAATCCCGATGAGTGCGTATATATTTTTCCGCGGCGGCAAATGCGGCGTCCGCTTGCGAATCGATTTCTTCAAGTGCCTCCTCCGCCGCCATGGAATCCGCACCCAGTCTTTTGAGTTCGGCACGGATTTTGTTTACGCCCGCTTTAGTACGATATGCCGCAACGTACTCAAAGCAGAATTTACGGTCGTCGCAAAGTCCGTACTCCCTCAGCTTTTGAAGCACCGCGGACAAAACATTATAAGTGTAACCCTTTTCGCGCAAAAATTTTTTGATTTCCGACTCGGTGCGCAACCTTATCGAAACGAATTTTACGGCTTTTTCGAAAGCCGTACCCGATTCGCTTTCAAGCTGAATGGCCGAAAGCTCGTCTTCGCTTATCTCGACTCCCGGCTGAAGTCTGTATTTAACCGCGGTAAGCGCCTCCAGTCCGCAGACGAAAACTCCGTCAAGGTACACGTTGACGCGGTTCTTGTTTTTTCTTTGACAAGCAATTTCGGTGATTTTACCCATACCGCTATTATAACAGACGCGCAAAAATATGACAACGGTTTTTGCGTGCACTAAGCGTTAAAAAAACCCCTCGCCCGTATTCTATGTTTATTTTTCGATGCGTTTGCGCATAATGGTAATATCATTTCTTTTAAGGAGGATATTTAAATCATGGCGTCAAAAATGACTACCAAAACCCTGCAGGAGCTTAACGAGCTTCTTAACAGCGAGCAGTTGTGCTACAAAAAATGCTGCAACTACGTCGCGTCGTGCACGGACCCCGTGCTTAAGACCAAGCTGGGCAATTACGCAGACAACTGCAAGTCCCGCTTCCAGATGCTTTTGAACTATCTTAACAATCATCAATAATACGGAGGAAATTTTTAAAAATGGCAACTTCAACCAAAACCACCGCCGCAAAAAAACAAACCGCGGCAAATAAATCCACTGCGGCAAATAAATCCGCAACGGCAAAAAAACAGACTGCGATGAAAGCCGACTGCGCAAAATCGTCAGGCGCAAGATGCAAGGCTACGGAATTCGCTCAGGACCAGTGCAAGCTTTCGGATTACGACATCATATCCGATGTTTTGGGCTCGCATAAATCGCTGATTAAGCTTTACGGCACCGCGCTTTGCGAAATCTCCTGCGAGGACCTTAGAAACATCGTTTCAAGCAAGATGAACGAATGCGCTTGCGATCAGCTTGACGCTTTTCTTTATATGAACGAACGCGGTATGTATAAGACCGAACCCGCGCCCATTCAAAAGGTAAAGGAAGCGCGTCAGAAATTTGCCGGCACCATAAAAAACATTAAAAAATAATGTATATTTAGAAAAAGAATACGCGCCTTATCCCATTGAGAAGGCGGCAAAAAAACAGCGGTTACCCAAAATCAGGTAACCGTTGCTTTTTTATTAACGAGTATTATTTAATTATTTCTTCGTATTCGTAGGAAGTATTGCCGTTTTCGTCGGTGATGCTTTTAACGATATATCTTTTAATCTCGCTACCGTTGCGCACAGTCATGCAAACGACTTCCTTGCCGTTGTGCATTTCCTTGTCGAACGAAAACATTTTTATCGCACCGTCTTTATAGTACTTCATTTCGACTTCGGTTTCGTTGCGTTCTTCCTCGACGGAAAACTCAGACTTTTCAACCGTGACTCCGTTTTCCGTTATCGAACAGCTGTACTCGAATTCGGTTTCGTCGCCGTCGGTTTCGGTCTTGTGTTCCACCGTCATGTAACGCGACTGACCGAGATTAACGCGGAATTCCGTTTTGCTTTCGCTTTCGTTGTATTCCGTTTCGATTTCTCTTTCGCCGCGGATTTCGTAATCCTGTCCTTCAATCACCATTATCCCTTCGATGGAATAATTCTCCTCGCTTTCGTCGCGGTCATCGTCAAAATCTCTGTCACAGTCGCACTCCCGATCATCGTCAGAATCGAATTCTTCCTCACGGTCACGGTCGCGCTCACGGTCACGGTTACCGTCATCGCGCAATGTCTGATTGTAATACATCACGTATCCCGACTCTTTGCCGTCAATATCCGTAAAAGAAACGGTAACCTTTTCCGTGTATTCCGCGCGGTCGCTTTCCTCGGTTACGATTTTAAATCCGTCATCGTTTAAAAGACTTTCAACCAGCCCCATGTACCTGTCAAGTTCATTTGTTTCCCCTCCGCTTGTGTCCGTGGTACCGCTCTCGTCGGTAGTGCCGCTTGTGTCCGTAGTACCGCTCTCGTCGGTAGTGCCGCTTGTGTCGGTAGTGCCGCTCTCGCCGGTGGTACCGCTTGTATCGGTGGTACCGCTTGTGTCAGCTGCGGGCACCTCATCGTTCATGGAAGAAATAATCATGCCCGCGGAAGCCGCGCTGAAGCCGTAAACCGACTTTGCGGAATTAAGATTATCAAGCGAAATTCCGTTTTGACCCGAATTGTTTTTGCCGCCGCTGAGGTCGCACCCCGTAAGCACCAAAGAAAATGCCAGAACCAGCGACAGAGTTAAAACCGCAATAAATTTTTTCATGTTCGTAATCTCCTTAATTGATTTTATAAAGGGGACGGAATCATCCGGAATTTTTATCCGTCACACCTATATAACAACGCACACCCTCCTTTTTGTTGGTAAATTTCAAAAAAAATTTTAAATTATTTTTTATAAAGCATTATTGACGAAAAACAGGCTTTTCCTTTATAATAATATACGGAATGAACTTAATCGGGCAAAACGCTTAAAAAAATTACGCCTTTAAAGAAATTTTTTCATATAAAAAGTTTTTGCGTAAAGGCGTTTACAAAAAAACTTTAACGAATTTTAAAAAACTCCAACAAAACGAGTGCGCAAAATTGTTTATATTACGGATGGGCAATGATTAACGACAAACTGGAACGCAAAATCATCAAGCTGAAAAACGGCGACATGAGTGCTTTTGACTACATTTACAAGCACACGAACCGCTCCGTTTATTTTACCGCGCTTTACATCGTGCGCGACAAAATGACGGCGGAAGACGTTTTGCAGGAAACTTTTATAAAAGCCGTTTCGTCCATCGGTCAATACAAAAGCGGCACGAATTTCACGGCGTGGATAACTTCCGTAGGGCGTTCGATTGCGCTTAACCATATTAAAAAACGGCGAAGAGAAATCCTGACCGATTTTGAAGAAGACGAATACCGATACGGGCGCGAGGACGCGGACGTACCGTACATATTCGACCTGGCGGCGAAAATTCTCACCGAAGAAGAATACCGTATCGTAATGATGTGCCAGGTTGCGGGCTACAAGCGAAGAGAGGCGGCGGAATTACTTGACATGCCCATAGGAACCGTTACCTGGAAATTTAACGAAGCGATAAAAAAACTTAAACAAAATCTCGAAAAGGAGGAAGGCGCATGAAAAACGTTAAAAAAATGCTGACCGAGCAAGCCGATAAAATACTGCCGGACGACAGCGTTAAAGAAAACATAAAACGCGAACTTAACATATCCGCGTCGGAAGCCGCGCTTTCCTATGCGCACGGCGGAGAATCGTCGGCGCGCACAAACACCAAAAACAAGCTGATTGCCGCCTTTGCCGCAATAGTCGTGGTGGCACTGGCGCTTGTAATCGCATTGTCGCTGATATTCAAGGATAAAAATCAGCCCTTCTCACCCTTCCCCGCGCCCGGAAATAAATTCACGCAGATAACCAATGCGGACACGTTTTACGCATACGGAGCGGCTTCGGTAGGGACGATGCTCTCCTCTTTATCTCAGGATAAAGTTTCGGGACTTAAGACAAGCGGAGTGCGTCTTGCATCCTTTGACGAAGAGAATTTTCCGACCGATGACGTCAACAGATACATGGCTCTGGTGGAAAATCTTTTGGGCGGCGACGAAATAAAGGAAACTGTTGTTTCGGGCGATATGGGTTACGAATACGGAATGACGGTATCGTATACCGATTTACTTGGTAACACAGTTGATTACACGATGTATTACGACAAGATTTTCCTGTCGTCCGATATTGACAAAGGCGAAAGCGAAGAAAATTACTCGATAATCGGAATTCTTGTTACCGATACGGGCAACTATCCCGTGGAAGGCAAGTACGAAACCGAGTCGGAGTCCGAGGGCGGTGAATCCGAGTCGGAGTCGGAGCTTTACTTTAAAGCCTTTACTAACGCAAAGAAAACTTCCTATATCGAAGTTGAACAGGAATCGGAGTCGGAAAACGAAGGCGGCGAATCGGAATCCGAAACAAAATACAGTTATTCGGTTTTCGTGGGCGGCGTAATGACGGAAAAAACGGTCGTGGAATACGAAAACGAAGACGGCGAACTTGAAGTTAAGCTCCTGATAACGACAAATGACGGCGAAAACACTACTCTTACCTTTAAAGACGAAAGCAAGAAAAATCAACGTATTTTGTTCGTCCGCGGAGAAATGAACGGTAAAGACGTAAGCTTCCGCGTTTACGTATCCGAAGGACAATACCGATACGAATTCCAGGACGGCTCTTCTTCCGACCACGGCAGATACCACGACGATGACGACGACGATGAAGAAGATGATGACGATGACTGATTTTTTATCGGGTTTTTGTACTGACGGTATTTTTTGTCTGAGATAAATTTATCATAAACCGGCTTAAGCAAATAAAAAGATAAAAGAACACAAAAAAAAGAGCTTCCGACTTAAAGCAGAAGCCCTTTTTTATTACGCAATGAGTTTTATCGAAATCGTAATTACTTGTTCATCGCTTCCTGAACGGCAACCGCGCAAGCGACGGACGCACCGACCATGGGGTTGTTGCCCATACCGATAAGACCCATCATTTCCACGTGAGCGGGAACCGACGAAGAACCTGCGAACTGAGCGTCGGAATGCATTCTTCCCATCGTGTCGGTCATGCCGTAGGACGCGGGACCTGCCGCCATATTGTCGGGGTGCAAAGTTCTGCCCGTGCCGCCGCCGGAAGCCACGGAGAAATAAGCTTTGCCGTTGTCGACAGCCCATTTTTTGTAGGTGCCTGCAACGGGGTGCTGGAATCTGGTGGGGTTGGTGGAATTTCCCGTGATGGAAACGTCCACGCTTTCATGCTGCATAATCGCAACGCCTTCCCTTACGTCGTCCGCGCCGTAGCAACGTACTTTTGCCTTTTCGCCGTCGGAGTAAGCGATGGTGTTTACAACCTTAAGCTCGCCCGTGAAATAGTCGTATTTGGTCTGGACGTAGGTAAAGCCGTTGATGCGGGAAATAATCATGGCAGCGTCCTTACCAAGTCCGTTAAGGATAACCTGAAGGGGATTTTTCCTTACCTTATTGGCAGTTTTGGCAATGCCGATTGCCCCCTCGGCGGCGGCAAAACTCTCGTGGCCGGCAAGGAAGCAGAAGCATTTGGTATCCTCGCTTAAAAGTCTTGCGGCGAGATTGCCGTGGCCCTGACCCACTTCGCGCTGTTCGGCAACGGAGCCGGGAACGCAGAACGCCTGAAGTCCCTCGCCTATCGCAACGGCGGCGTCGGTAGCCTTTTTGCAGCCTTTGGCGATGGCGACGGCACAACCCAAAGTATAAGCCCAGGAAGCGTTTTCAAACGCGATGGGCTGGGTTCCCTTTACGATTTTATCGGGGTCGAAACCTTTGTCAAGGCACATCTGACGCGCGGCCTCGAGGTCTTTAATGCCGTACTTTTTGAGGCATTTATTGATTTTATCTATTCTTTTTTCGTAACCTTCGAAAGTAACACTCATGACTTTTACCTCCTTACTTCGTGCGCGGATCGATGTAGCTTGCCGCACCCTCGAATCTGCCGTAATGACCGGTGGACTCCTTAAGAGCCTGGTCGGCGCTCATGCCGCCGCGAATCTTGTCCATCATTACGCCCATTTTAACAAACTCGTAACCGATGATAAGGTTGTCCTTGTCAAGAGCGAGTTTCGTGATATAACCTTCAGCCATTTCAAGGTATCTGACGCCCTTAGCCTCGGTGCTGTAAATTGTACCTACCTGACTGCGGTGACCTTTGCCGAGGTCTTCCATGCCGGCGCCGATTTCCAATCCGTCCTCGGAGAAAGCGGACTGAGTTCTGCCGTAAACTATCTGCAGAAAAAGCTCGCGCATGGCGGTATTGATAGCGTCGCAGACAAGGTCGGTGTTAAGCGCCTCCAGAATGGTCTTGCCGGGAAGAATCTCGCCCGCCATAGCCGCGGAATGAGTCATACCCGAGCAACCCAGCGTTTCGACAAGCGCCTCGCGAATAACGCCCTCTTTGACGTTAAGCGTAAGTTTGCAGGCGCCCTGCTGAGGTGCGCACCAGCCCACGCCGTGCGTAAGACCGCTGATATCTTTAATTTCTTTCGCCTGGACCCATTTGCCCTCTTCGGGAATGGGCGCAGGTCCGTGGTTGGGGCCCTTGCGGACGCAAACCATTTCTTCTACTTCCCTTGAAAAATGCATATTACCCTCCAAAAAGATTATTGCCCTGTCTATTAAGGCGCCTGACTTAGGCACCGATAAAAATTATACCATATCGTGTCCGATTTAACAACTGTTTTTTCGGCCAAATCGTTGCTTTTTTAATCGGGTTACTATATAATAAAATAGAACTGCATAAGTATTTATAATATCAGGGAGGCTTTATAATGGACAAAAACATTCTGGTAACGGGCGGAGCCGGTTACATCGGCACGCATACCGAAGTGGAACTTCTTAACCGCGGTTACAACGTTATCGCTTTCGACAATATGGTTAACTCCTGCGAGGAAAGCATTAAGCGCGTGGAAAAAATTACGGGCAAAAAAATCAAATTTTACAATGCCGACATGCGCGACGCCGCCGCAATGGAAAAGATTTTTTCGGAAAACAAAATCGACAGCGTGATTCATTTCGCCGGTCTTAAAGCCGTGGGCGAAAGCGTCAGAAAACCGCTTGAATATTACGACAACAACATTTACGGCACGCTTGTGCTTTTGGAAACGATGCAGAAGTTCGGCGTCAAAAAAATAGTGTTCTCCTCCTCCGCCACGGTTTACGGAACGCCTGAAAGACTGCCTCTTGACGAGGATTGCGCACTTTCCACCACTAATCCTTACGGCTCGACCAAGCTGATGCTGGAAAACATAATGAAAGACCTTTACACTGCAGACAACTCCTGGGATATAATTTTACTGCGTTACTTTAACCCCGTGGGCGCGCATGAAAGCGGTCTTATCGGCGAGGACCCCAAGGGAATCCCCAATAACCTTACCCCCTATATCGCACAGGTGGCAAGCGGAAAACTTAAGGAAATCAACGTTTTCGGCAACGATTACGACACCCCCGACGGTACCGGAGTGCGCGATTACATTCATGTCGTTGACCTTGCTTTGGGCCATGTAAAAGCTATTGAAAAAATCAACGAAGCGGGCGTGCATATCTACAACCTCGGTACGGGCAACGGTTACAGCGTGCTGGACGTCATCAAGGCTTTTGAAAAGGCTTGCGGCAAAAAGCTTCCGTACAAAATCTGCCCCCGCCGCCCCGGCGACATAGCCGCCTGCTACGCAAAAGTAGATAAGGCAAAACGCGAGCTTGATTGGGTGGCTGAGCGCGGCATAGACGAAATGTGCGCTTCGCTGTGGAAATGGCAGACGATGAATCCCGACGGTTACAAATCAAAATAAAACGAACAGTATAAACAAAGCGGAACGGTTGATTTTGCCGTTCCGTTTTTTTATTAAATAATTTGTTTAATCAAATTCCTTAATTCTGTCAATTATCGCGTTGCTTTTATAAGACCCTTTGATTTAATAATACCGATATTAAACTCGCTTTTTACCGAAAGGCGACTTAATTATTTAAGCATTACTCTTCAGTCAGATAATACGATTGAATAAAACAAAATTATTTTTAAGTAAAATGCTCTATTCTTTCGGATGACGCTCGTCTAAGTAACCCGTTTCAAGCGCCTCTTCCATTTCGTTATCTGCGGTCGAAAAAGTGTCGGTGAAAAAAGAGGGCGCCTTTTCGCCGTATACTTTTTTGCCGAACTCGTAAAGATGTCTTTTTGCCTTTGCACGCTGTTTTCGGGCAATCTTAAGCGCGCGTAACTGAGTGCGGGTATCGACTTTTCCGGTTGTCTTGATGTAATCGTAAAGCGATATTTCGTTTAAGTGCGAACACTCGGTCATGAATTCATATACTTTGTCGCGCATTGCCGAAGCGTTTGCTTTTACGGAAACGTTTGCTTCGGGATATACAGGCTTGCCTACTTTCAAAGTTACCCGCGGACAGAGGTAATTTTTAAAAAGTCCTTTGGGCTTACGGTAAACCACGCAAACGGGTACAGCGGGCACGTTGTTCTTTGCCGCGTAGGAAAACGAAGTGGACGGAAAAGGTCTTATGCCCGTATAATACGGCCAGATATGCGCTTCGGGCATTACCACGAGAGTACGGCCTTTTTTAATTTTGCCGTCTACTGCTTTGGTAAAGTTTTTAAAAGCCGCAAGATCGGCGGGCACAGGCAGCGCACCCAGCATTTTTACGATATGACGGACTACGGGCATATGAACGGCGTCGGGGTTACAAACTATGTAACACCTTCTCGGGGCTGCGGCGCAAACAAACGAAAAAGCGCAGTCAAGCGTGTTGACGTGGTTGCTGTAAATCACGCATCCGCCCTTTACGGAGCGCAGATTTTTCCTGCCCTCCACCCTGACTCCGTGCGCTATTTTACATATAACCCAAAGAACGGGAACGGCAATAAGGTAATAAAGGACAAAACTGAAAAAGCGGAAAAACGGATTTCTGCTTTCGTAGCGGTACATTTTGTCCACCGGACGGATAAGCGTAGCTTTGAAATCGGTGAAATCGTCGTTTCGCTCGTCGGAATAATATAGTTTTTGTCCGTATAATACCTTTTTCATTTTGCGCCGTCCGCAACTGCCTCTTTAAACATTATTTCCATCATGTCGATACTGTTATCCAGTTTGAATTTTTGTGCGTATTCGATGTATTTTAAGGAAGCTTCGGCTTTCTCTTCGGGGTGTTCTATCCAATAATCGATTTTTGCCGCCAGCGAACGAGGAGTCCCGTCAAACAGACTTCTCTCGTCCAGCGCAAAAAAGCGCGTGGCGGAACGCGGACTGTCGTTTATTACGGGCACAAGGCCGCAGGTTATGGCCTCAAGCGCGGCAATAGCCTCGATTTCCACGTCGGCGGGATGCACGTAAAGGTCGCAATAATTAATTACTTTGTTAAGCTCGTCGGGCGCAAAAAAGCGTATTACGGGCGGATTGACTTTCAGTTTTTCGGCAAGAGCCATCACTTTTTCCTGCTTTGGGCCTTTTCCCGCGCAGATAATCTGTATTTTGTCGCGATATCGTGAAGCGGCAACGCCTTTGACCAGCAAATCGTGACGCTTTTCTCCGGCAAATCTTCCCGTAAACAATATCAGAATCTTGCCCTCGTACTCTGACGGACGGACGGAGTCGGTTTTTTTATAGCAAGGGGCGACGCCGTTGCTGATGACGTGCAGCGCCGATTTGTACTTATGGGCGGTAAGCTCGCTTGCGATATACTCGCTTGGGCAGTGAATGTGTTTTACGTGTTTATAAAGCACCCTGCGGAATCGGTTGTAAAGATAGTCGTTTACAAGCTTGGCGTCTTTAAGGAAAATATGGCTGGAAAAATTTTCGGGTTGGCAATGAAAAGCCGCGGTACAGGGAACGTGCAGTTTTTTTGCGATTTTAAGCGCAGCTCTTCCCAATTTGAAAGGCATCATGATATGCACGAGGTCGCTTCCCGTTATCGCTTTCGTCAAAACTTTCTTATCGGGTTTAGCAAGCTCCACTCCGTTTTTGGAAACATAGTTGTTAAAGCAATAAAAATTACGCTTCGGAACGGTGTAATATCCTTCTTTCTCGCAAGAATAAGGAGAAACTATCCTGACCTCGTAACCTCTATCGGTCAATGATTCGATTAGCCTTTGCGCCGTGATGGCCGTGCCGTTGTTTTGTTTTCCGTACACGTCCGCTATTATGGTAATAATCATATATCTCCCACAAGCGTATATAATCAATATGCCCTGATAAACGGGCATACTGACACTTACGCTTTTGTCGTTAAGATTTATCAAAGCGCAACTTACGCGAAACGCTTTACTTATACTATACTTTTTTACACTATAAAAGTCAAATATAAAACCTTAATTTAGCATTAAAAAAAGGTTAAAAAAACTCAGCTCAAAAATTCGGCTTTCCGAACCGATGAATTTAAAATATTTTTTGGGTTAAACTCCGCGCTTATAAAAATCAAAGCAAAGGAATAGTTTCAAGGAAAATAATATCGCCGCGTTCAGCCGCCTCGCCCTCGGCAAGAACGGTGGCTTTAACGGTAATTATGCCGCCCGCTTTTTCGACAAGCGCTTCAAGCCCCTTTAAAGAGCCGCCCGTGGAAATTACGTCGTCAACAATTCCTACGCGTTTACCCTTAAGGAGCTGCGCATCGTGTGCCGAAAGATACAACGTCTGTTCTCCGCCCGTAGTAATGGACTTGACGGTGGAGCTTATGCCGTCCTGCATATAAAGTTTAACCGTTTTTCTCGCCACCGCATAGAACTTCTGATTAAGTTCTCTTGCGACGACGTGCGTCAGCTGTAACCCTTTGCTTTCAGCGGTAATAAGCACCTCGACGTCGGGTGCGTATTCCTTAATTCGCTCGGCTAACTTTTTACCGCAGTATTCGGTAAGGTCCTGATTGCCGTGAAGATTGAAAAACGCAATCCTGACTCCCGAAGGAAGTGCAAGCACCGGCAACTCTTCTTTGCGACCGACAATATTGATTGTATGGAATTCAGCCATAATTTTCTCCTTAACGATAAAACCGATGTACCAAAGAGTATTATATAATTTTTTTTCGTTTTAGTCAATACTTAACGGTCAACTTACGGAAATTTATGTGCTTTATTATTTTATTCATTGCGTTGACATTAACATCGAAAAAGGTTATAATAGTATACAAACAATAACTAACTTAGCCCGCAAAAAGAAGAATTTGTCTTGGCGGAGGTCGTTTTTTGTACGAGCTTGCAGAAAAAATCATAGAACTGAGGTTGGCAACGCGCCGCGCTTGTATGTGCGAGGGCAAAGGTCAATCGAAAAAAAATACTTTGTCGCTTAAGACCAAAGTGTTGTTTTTGATAGGCAAAAAATTCTCTCCTAAAGAAATAATAGCTTCTTTGCTGATTGCCAAAACAAATCTTGCGCTGCTTACCAAAGACATGGCTGAAGAAGGTCTTATCGTAAAGGAAAAGGGTACTCTTGACAAGCGCGAAGTGCGTTACGCTTTGACCGAAAGCGGCAAAAATTATCTTACGGAAAGGCTTAAATCCATAGACGAAAATCTGTCGCCGTTATTCCCCGTTGAGGATAATATCAATGAAGCGATTGAGCTTATAGAAAAAACGATTGCTTTGCTTGACGGGCAGGATTAAGACCGGGATTAACGGTATCGCGCCGTCATATAATAATATATGGACGGCGCATCCAATAAAGAGGTAAAACCACAAAAAAATGTTTTCACGGTTAAAAAAAGATCTCGAATCGGTAATGAAGCACGACCCGGCAGCAAGAAACCGCTTTGAAGTGGTGCTTACTTACAGCGGTTTTCACGCATTGGTCATGTACCGCTTTGCGCATTTCATGTATGTGCACGGTTATAAACTGATTGCCAGAATCGTGTCCCAGCTTGCCAAATTTTTCACAGGAATAGAAATTCATCCCGGCGCGAAAATAGGCTCCGGCGTGTTTATCGACCACGGCGAAGGAGTCGTAATCGGCGAAACGGCGGTTGTGGGCAACAACGTGGTTATTTATCAGGGCGTTACGCTGGGCGGCACGGGAAAAGACAAAGGAAAACGCCACCCCACTATCGAGGATAACGTCATGATAAGCGCGGGCGCCAAAATTTTAGGACCGTTTACCGTGGGCAGAAACGCCAAAATCGGCGCGGGCAGTATTGTGCTTAAAGAAGTGCCGCCCAATGCCACCGTCGTAGGCGTTCCCGGCAAAGTCGTCAAGCTTAACGGCATACGGGTAGACGACCTTGACCAGACCCTGCCCGACCCCGTTTCCGACGAGCTTAACAAAATCAATCGCCGCCTTGACGAACTTTACGCAATGATGGGAAAAAAATACAAACAAAACTGCGACGAATTACCCGACGATACTGCAAAGTAAGTTTTACAAACTTTCAGGCATTACAGTCAGGATAACAAAGATTAAATCAAACCTCATGACTGTAAGGGCAATTAAAAAAGATATGTTTTGAAATTTCAGTTTTTTCATTTATTATGAGGATAATTTATGCTTAGATTTTATAATACTCTGTCACGCCGTAAAGAAGATTTTCAACCCGTAGGAAAAGTGGTTACCATGTATTCGTGCGGCCCCACCGTTTACAACTACGCGCATATAGGCAATCTGCGCACTTACGTATTTATGGACCTTGTAAGACGTACCCTTAAATACGACGGATATAAGGTCAAGGGGGTCATGAACATTACGGACGTGGGACACCTTTTGTCCGACGGCGACGAGGGCGAAGACAAAATGGAAGTTGCCGCAAAAAAACTGAAAAAGTCCCCTTACGAAATCGCCGCATTTTACACCGACGTGTTTTTTAAAGACATTGCCGCACTCAACATAGGAAAACCCGAAATAATCGCAAAAGCCACCGACCATATCGACGACATGATTAAATATGTCCGGGCGCTTTACGAAAAGGGTTACGCTTACGAAACCAGCGACGGAATATATTTTGACATTTCCAAGTTCAAAGACTACGGCAAGCTGTCAAGACTTAACCTTGACGACCAGATTGCCGGCGCGCGCGTGGAAGTCAATGACGAAAAACGCCACCCTGCCGATTTCGCCCTGTGGAAAAAAGCGCCGAAAGAGCATATTATGCAATGGCCCTCTCCCTGGGGCATGGGATACCCCGGCTGGCACATAGAATGTTCCGCCATGAGCAGGAAATATCTGGGCTCGATAATCGACATTCACAGCGGCGGCGTGGACCATATACCGGTACATCACGAAAACGAAATCGCCCAGTCCGAAGCGCTTGAGGGGCACAAGACCGTCAATACCTGGCTGCACGGCGAATTCATGTTGGTGGACGGCGGCAAAATGAGTAAATCTTTGGGCAATACTTACACCATAGCCCAGCTTGAGGAAATGGGTTATACTCCCCTCGCCTTCCGCTATTTTTGCCTTAACACGCATTACCGCAAAAAACTTAACTTCACTTTCGAGGGACTTAAAGCGGCGGAAACCGCATATAACAGACTTCTTAACCAGCTTTACGAACACAAGCTTTCCGCCAGCGTGACCGATAAAGAGGTTATCGACAAGTACCGTGCGGAATTCGGCGCCGCCGTCGATGACGACGTAAATATTCCCTTAGCGCTGGGCATACTGTGGACGATGCTTAAAGAACCCGCGTCAAAGGATATTTACGCGCTTGCCCTTGAATTCGATAAGGTCTTGGGATTAAGCCTTGATAAGGCAAAACCCGCCGAAAAGGAAAAAATCGAAGTACCCGATGAAATCAGACAAATTGCAGAACAAAGGTTATCCGCGCGTAAAGACAAAAATTGGGCGGAAAGCGACAGACTGCGCGATAAACTTGCCGAAATGGGTTACGCAATCATTGATTCCAAAGACGGTTACACCATAGAAAAGAAATAAACGATAAACGTTTTTACCTACGCAAAAACCTTATAAAAAAACGGACGTCTCTTAACAAAGTCGTCCGTTTTTTTATATGCTTTTTAATAAATTTCCGCAAACTGTTCTTTCAGCGCGTTAAGGAAGAACCTGTTAAAAATTATTTTATCGCGAAAATCGATAAACCGATTTAAAAAGGAAAACGCGCGTTTTGCAACAAATAACGCGCGCCTTCCTTTAAGAGGTAAAATTATGGAAGAAATGTCATTGTGATACTGCGCTCAGACAGTGACGGTAACTGTTTGCTCCTGCCCGTCGCGAACTATCTGAAGGGTTACCTGACTGCCTGCATCCGCATACAGCAAAGCGTCGGACACTTGGAAAAGACGCGTTACGACGGTGGTTTTGCCCTTTACAGTAATGCTTTTTATTTCGTCGCCCACGCTTAATATTCCGTTGCTTACTCCGCCCGCCGCAACGTCGCTGACTGAAACCTTCTGAATAATCGAAGTAAGATAAGCTTCCTCATCATATACGGCCTTGCTTTCCGTAGCCTCCAGCGTTACGCCCAAAGTCCGCTTATCGAATGTGCCGTCGTTCCGAATTACGTTTTCGGCAACTCCTACCGCTACTTTCGAGGGAATTGCGTAAGATATGTTTTCAATCGAAGAAGACGTTTTTGCGTTGACTATGCCTATAAGTCTTCCGTTTGAATCAAACAACCCGCCTCCGCTGTTGCCGCTGTTAATACTTGTATCTACGCGCATAACCCTGAAAGTAGTCGTTCCGCCGCTCAGCCCCTCCATGGTGATATACTCCGAATCCACGCTGAGCGTACCGGTCGTCGCGGAAAAGCCGTCGCCCTCGGGATTGCCGATGGCTATCGATTGCTGACCGAGCTGAACCGAATCCGAGTCGGCAACCGTAACGGGAAAACAACCGCTGTTTTTGTAGGTATCGGAGCCGCTTATTTTGATTACGGCGATGTCGTTGTCCATAGAGCCGCCGATAAATTCCGCCTTAACAGTAGAGTTTTCCAGCACGGACGAATCGGTAGCGTCTATCTGGGCGCTCATGCCGTATAAACAAACTCCTATATATTCCGCAATACCGTTTTCGGCGGAGGAAGTACTTTCGTATATGACGTGATAATTGGTGATTATGTAAGCGTCGCCGTTGTCTTTATCGTCCGACAAAATCACGCCCGCGCCCGCGGAATGTGCGGTTTTAGTAGTATATCCGCCGAAAGGCGAATAAGAACGTATCGTATATCTTGAGTAAATAGTGACGGACGACATTATCGCTTTACTGACTGCGTAGGAGTTAGTGCTTACTCCCAAAGACTTCATTACCGATTCGTAATCGTTTAAGAAATCCAGAAAACTTCCTTCGTAACCGTCGTTTTTTGCCGCGTTATACCAGTTGGTTAAGTAATCTGCGACGCTTTCTCCGTCTTTTCCGTCAGTTCCTGCAAGACTTGCAAGCCACTCGCTCTCGTTGCCGGTATATCCGTTTTCCACCGCTATATCGTAAGCAGATTTCGCTTGTGTGTCGGCACATCCGACCGCAACAGCCGCCGCAACAATTACGCAAAGCACTACGGCAAAAACTCTGGCGAATTTTTTCATATCACTGCCTCCGCTTGGTTTATTTTACGATGATATTATATATTAAATATAAGAACTGTTTTTGTTGATAAAATAAAGGAAAAATGAAAAATTCTATCACTTTATCGTAATAAATCAAGCCTCAGCATAAAAGTCTTTATAATAAAGTTTAATCGGATAAAAGGTGATAACGACTGCACAACAGCTGTTTTAATAACACTGGACACAGGCAAAAAATCAAAGAAAAAGGCGTACCGCTTTTATCGCGATACGCCTTAGTGTTTATTGAATGTTTTTTACGCTTTCTTTACGCCGTCGGCCTTGATAACGAATTTGATTTTGTCGCCGATGTTAAGTTTGGGAGTGCCGGCAACGATACCGGTAAAGTAAGGCTGCATACCGTCAACGCTTGCATAGACGATGGTGTTGTCGCCAAGAACATCAGCATCTTCGACAACGCCGGAGATGACAAGCTTCGGATTAGCCTGAACGGCTTCCTTGCCCGTTTCCATGTTCTTGTAATCGACGATAACTTCATATTCGCCCTCGTCGAACTTGCCGTCGTCGTTAGGCAACGTAAGCTTGCTTTTTCCGAAAGAAACGACAGCGTATTTGTTGACGATAGTCTCGGGCTCGGCCTGAGGCGCGCCTTCAGCGGACTGAGCGGGTTTAACTTTGGTAACGACTTCCTTAAGGGCAACTTTTGCAAGCGTCTTGTTATCGGAAACCGCACGGAAAGCAATAATTCTTTCGCCCGAATACATATCGAACAGCATGATTTTGTCGGGGTTGACGTAATACTTAAGTTTTGCCCCGTTCTTAACGTCCGCGTCAAGCGGGTGTTTAGCAACCATGAAAGTAGTCTTGCCTTTGACTGCGGAATAAACAGCCGTAAATCTCGGGAAAAGCTCGGTAAAATCGGCGGTAGCTTTGATGACAGCGTCGAATTCGGAAGTAGCTTCGGTGGTCAAAGCTTCGGGCGGAATACCCAGTTTGACCTTGCCGCCTACGGCGCCGGGAGCGGTAAGTTTTGCAGCAACCGCCTCGGGAAGCACGATTTTGCTGTCGCCGAAGGAAATCACCAAAGTATTGCCCTCGCCCACATTAAGCTCAGCGTCAATCATATTGTAACGCGGTACGCCCATGATAGTAAGCTCGGTCTTATTATCGAAGAAATGCAGGTGATGCGCGTCGATGGCGAGTTTAACGTTTTCGCCCGCCTTGATGGAAGTACGGGCGTCGATACGTGCGACGGTATAATCCTCTTTGCCGTCAACTTCCATATAAAGGAAGGTTTCGTTTCCGAGTTTTTCCATAACGTCGACGTGCGCGTTGATAACGGTATTGGGCGAAGAAGAAATAAAGATTTCCTCGTCGTGAATATCTTCGGGACGGACGCCCAAAGTAATTTCCTGTCCGATATAAGCCTCGTCGATAAGGCGTTTTGCCTTTTCTTCGGGAATTTCAATCTTGTTGCTGCCGAAAGAAGCGTACATCTTACCCTTCTCGCGGGAAAGCACGGCATGCTCGAAGAAGTTCATCTGCGGAGAGCCCAAAAAGGACGCAACAAACTTATTCTCGGGGCTGTCGTAAAGGAACTGAGGAGTATCGACCTGCTGTACGATACCGTCTTTCATGACGACGATACGGGTACCCATGGTCATAGCCTCGGTCTGGTCGTGGGTGACGTATATAAAGGTTGTGGCAAGTTTGTGGTGAAGCTTGGTAATCTCGGTACGCATCTGAACACGCAGTTTCGCGTCGAGGTTGGAAAGAGGTTCGTCCAGAAGGAAGACCTTAGGCTCACGCACTATAGCACGTCCCAATGCGACACGCTGACGCTGACCGCCGGAAAGCGCTTTGGGCTTACGCGAAAGCAAAGGAGTGATGCCGAGGATGGCCGCAGCCTCCTTAACCCTGTCGTCGATTTCCTGAGAAGCCATTTTTCTGAGACGCAGACCGAACGCCATGTTTTCATACACGGTCATGTGCGGATAAAGAGCGTAGTTCTGGAACACCATTGCGATATCCCTGTCTTTGGGTTCTACGTCGTTGACGAGTTTGCCGTCAATATAAAGCTCGCCGGCGGAGATTTCCTCCAGACCTGCAATCATACGCAAAGTGGTGGATTTTCCGCAACCCGACGGACCTACGAACACAATAAACTCTTTATCGTCAATCTCCAGGTTGAAGTCGCTTACTGCCTTAACGTTGCCCGGATAAATTTTGTAGACGTGTCTGAGCGATAAACTTGCCATAATCCTCTCCTTATTCTTTTATTGATTATCGCTATTATTGTACTACATTAGGCAAATAAATATCAATAACAATTTGCATAAAATTTAAGACAAATAATATAAAATTTGCACAATACGCATAATGCGTTCGCAAAGACTTCACAAGGTTTTCACAAAACCGTAATACAGATTTTTTATTGCGTCCCGTCGCTTGACTTGATTGCGCCTTTGTCTTATAATATAGAAAGTAAACAAATCATGCTTATCAAGGGGCTGAAATGGACTTAAAGAAAATCAAAGAACTGTCGAACAAGTATTACATGAACGTTTTTCACAGGCAGAATATATGTTTTGTCCGCGGAAACGGCAATAAGCTTTACGACACGACAGGGAAAGAATACACCGATTTTGTTTCCGGAATCGGTGTAAACTGTTTAGGCTACAACAACCCCGACCTTACCAAAGCCATTTCGGAACAGGCCGCTAAACTTATTCACTCAAGCAATCTGTATTATAACGAAGAACAAGCCGCGCTTTGCGAAAAGTTGCTTAAAGATACGATTTTTACCAAAATGTTTCTTGCCAACAGCGGCGCCGAAGCAAACGAATGCGCCATCAAACTGGTCAGAAAACACTATAACCTGCGCGGTCAGCACCGCCCCGTCATCATAACCGCAAACGGCTCCTTCCACGGCCGCACGCTTGCCACTTTAACCGCCACGGGCCAGGAAAGTCATTATAAAATTTACGAGCCTTTGCCCTCGGGATTCAGGCACGTCCCCTACGGCGACCTTAACGCCTTGAAAAACGCGCTTACCGACGATGTGGGCGCGATAATGCTGGAAGTTATTCAAAGCCGCAGCGCGATAAGACCTGCCGACTACGACTATCTTGTAGGGGCGTACGCGCTTTGCCGCTCCAAAGACGCACTGTTCATTCTGGACGAAATCCAGACGGGTATGGGCAGAACGGGCAAAATGTTCGCGTTTGAACATCACGGACTTCAGCCCGACATAATAACCGTTGCCAAAGGGCTGGGCGGAGGATTGCCCATTTCCGCCGCGCTTGCGCGCGGAGACGTTGCAAACGCTTTTGCGATTGGCGACCACGGCTCCACCCTGTCGGGCAACCAGCTTGCCTGCGCCGCCGCAAGCGTAGTCGTTGACAAACTGAAAAACGGACTTTTGGAGGAAATAGCGCAAAAAGGCGAATATTTTTCGGGAAAACTTGCGTACTTCAATAAATACAAATTCGTAAGCGGCGTTAAAGGTCTGGGGCTATTGCAAAGCGTGGAGCTTGGAAGCGCGCTTAACGGCAATTACGTCGCGGCGCAGCTGCTTAATGCCGGAGTGCTGGTAAACTGCACTAAACAGAACGTGATAAGATTGCTTCCGCCGTACACCATAGAAAAACACGAAATCGACGAATTCTGCGAAAAACTGGACGATATTTTCAGAAACACCAATCTGTGAATTTGTCTTTTGCGGTTTAATCTCGTCGGCTTGATTATTGACAGATTTATAAAATAATTTACTATAAATTTTATAATATAGGTTACACTTTTTTGCGCCGTCAGGTTGAAAAAACCGACGGCCTGATTTTTACAAATCGGATAAAACGCCGATAAAAAAATAAAACCCGTAAACGCTTTACGCTTACGGGTTTTAATATTGCTTGATTTATTCCTTTTGATTTTCTTCCGAAGACAGCTCGTCAAGAGTAAGACTGTAAGCGGGCAAAAAGGTTTCGAGGAAATAGTTTACCGACTTGGAGTCAAATGCGCGAAGTTCCTCCTCTATGGCACGCTTGGCCTGAGTAAACTCCGTATTGTTGGAATTAAGTTCCTCCACGCACTTGATGTAAGCGGTAATTTTGTCGGCGTATTTTACCAGTTTTTTCTCTTCCTGCGAGGGCTGAACAAGCGGCTGAAATTCGTCGAACAGTTCGGGCGGAAGAGTATTAAGGATTCGTTTTTCCGCAATCTTTTCCACTTTTTTATAAGCGGAATTTATTTCGGGACTGAAATATTTTATGGGCGTGGGCATATCGCCCGTAATCACCTCGCCCGTTTCGTGATACGCGCCCGCAAGACCTACTTTGCAAGCGTCGAAATTGCCGCCGAAAAACTTGTTTTCGATGACGGCAAGCGCATGAGCCACCCAAGCCACCTGCAAACTGTGCTCGGCAACGTTTTCGGGAACTGTGGAATGCATAAGGCCCCAGCGGTTTATATACTTCATTCTCGACAAAAAAGCGAAGAAACGCGAATTCAAAAGTAAAAAACGCTCCTTAATATTATTTTACTATAACCGATTTTGCGGTTTCGGCAATATTGTCGGCGGTAAAGCCGTAATACTTCATAAGCGTAGACGCGGGGGCGGAAGTGCCGAAAGAATCGATTCCCACTACCTTACCGTCAAGACCGACGTATTTATACCAGGTAGCCGTACAGCCCGCCTCGACTGCGACGCGCGCCCTCACATTTTTGGGTAAAACCGCCTCGCGGTAGCTGTCGGACTGCTCGTCGAACAGTTCGCAGCAAGGCATACTGACAACACGGGCTTTGATACCCTCCTTTTCAAGAATCGCTTTTGCCTCAAGCGTAACGCCGACTTCGCTGCCGGTCGCTATCAATATGACGTCGGGAGTACCCGCACAGTCTTCCGCGACGTAACCGCCTTTAAGAGCGTCCCTGCCGCTGTTTTCAAGCTGAACGAGGTTCTGACGCGAAAGCACAATCGACGTGGGGCATTTTGCGGTAAGCGCGCTTACGTAAGCCGCAGCCGTTTCGCGCTGATCGGCGGGACGGAAAACGCGCATATCAGGCATTGTGCGAAGCGCGGAAAGCTGTTCTATCGGCTGATGAGTGGGACCGTCCTCCCCTACGCCGATACTGTCGTGAGTCAATATATACATGACGGGCAGTTTCATGATTGCGCTCATGCGCATCGCGTTTTTCATATAATCGGAGAACACGAAGAAAGTGGAGCAATACGTCTGAAGCCCGCCGTGGAGCTGCATTCCGTTGCAAATAGCGCTCATTGCGTGCTCGCGAATACCGAAATGGAAATTGCGTCCCGCGCGGTCAGCCGCCGAGTAATCGCCCGCACCCTTGATATAAGTCTTGGTGGAAGGCGCAAGGTCAGCCGCTCCGCCCACGATATAAGGAACCGCCGCCGCAAGTTTGTTGAGGATAATTCCGCCCGAATTGCGGGTAGCGTCGGCTTTCTCGCCTTTTGCCCAAAGCGCGTCGTCGTGAATAAGGTCGGGAAGCTCGCGCTTCAAAGCGGACTCGAACAATTTATAATCTTCGGGATACTTTGACTTGTATTCCTTAAGCGTGCGTTTCCACTTACGCTGATAACCCGAAAAACGCCTCTGCATAGAACGGGTGTGCACATAAACCTCGTCGGGGACGGTAAAAGGCGGATAATCGTAACCGAGGTCTTTTTTCATCTGCTCGGTTACCGCAGCGCCCAAAGGCGAGCCGTGGCTGTCCGCGCTGCCCGCTTTAAGCGAGCCGTGGCCTATTACGGTATTGACGATTATGAGAGAAGGTTTAGTCGTTTCCTTTTTGGCGCGTTTGATGGCTTTGTTAAGCGCGTCCACGTCCTCTCCGTCGGTAACTTTGATGACCTGCCAGCCCTGAGCCTCGTGACGTTTGGCGACGTTTTCGGTAAACGCCGTATCGGTATCGCCCTCTATGGTGATGTGGTTGCTGTCGTAAATCACAATGAGTTTACCAAGCTTCCAGGTGCCCGCCAAAGAGGCAGCCTCGCTTTCGATACCCTCCATCATGCACCCGTCGCCGCAAAGCGCGTAAGTATAGTGGTCTACTATTTTGCAGTCGTCTTTATTGAAGCGCGCCGCAAGCATGGTTTCCGCCACGGCAAAACCCACGGCGTTTGCTACGCCCTGTCCGAGAGGGCCCGTGGAAGTTTCCACCCCCGGGGTATGTCCGTACTCGGGGTGCCCGGGAGTACGCGACCCGAACTGACGAAAGTTCTTGATATCGTCCATCGATACGCCGTAGCCGAAAAGATGCAACAGCGAATACAGCAGCATGGAGCCGTGTCCCGCACTCAGTATAAAGCGGTCGCGATTGAAAAACGCGGGGTCTTTGGGGTTGTGGCGAAGATTGTCCGCGAAAAGCGTGTAACCAATGGCGGCACAGCCCAACGGAAGTCCGGGATGTCCGCTGTTTGCCTTATCTATTGCCTCGGCGGACAACACGCGTATCGCGTTTACGGTCAACTGTTGAATTTCCTTCATTATGGTTCTCCTTGAAAAATTTTTTCTTTTTTTTGCGCTGTATATCAAATAACAGAGTATCCGACGAAAATTGTAACTTTTTTTATAAGTTTTGTCAATGAAAACGCGTTGTCAATACGCAGATTAACCGAATGTGAAGATAAAAAAATCCGAGTTACAGATTGTCGACGTTAAGTCCGTCGAACGCCTTGAGATACTCTTTTAAAATCGCGGCGATGCGGTCTGCTCCGCCCTCTATATCAGACTCTATATTGACGGGCATTATCGGGTCGTGGACGCTCATGCGTACCAGGAACCAGCCTTTGAGCGCGGGGACGGAAACGCGCGCGCCTTCGTAATTATCGGGCGCCACGACAAGGCGCGGGTCCTTCAGCTTTTTAATGCTTTCTATAATAAAATTACCAAGCTCCTTCCAGTTGTCGGTTTTGAAAGACAAGCGGACTTCCTTTTCTTCCCGCGCGGACTTCAATCCTTCGATAAGCGAAAGCAATTTCTTGTTTTCCCGTCTTAATTTTACGGCTTCGATAATTATTCGGGTGACGAGATAAGCCCCGTCGTCAAGGAAATAGTTTTCCTTAAGCGCGGCGTGGCCGCTGGTTTCGATGGCGAGCGGAGCGTTTATTCCCTCACTGCAAAGCCTGACTGCCTCGTCGATTACGTTTTTATATCCGCGCTTAAAGCGGTGATGGACTCCGCCCTTGCTTAGAATAAATTCCTTTAATCCGTCGCTTGTGACGCTGTCCGTAACTATCGTTGCGCCCGGCTGCTGCTTTAAAATTATCGCCGAAATCAGCGCGATAAGCGTATTGCGGTTTATTTCCTTTCCGCTTGAATCGACTATTGCCGCGCGGTCAACGTCAGTATCGAAAATAATACCCAGGTCGGCTTTTGCGTTAAGCGTGGCTTGGGCAACGGACGCCATAGCCTCGCGGTTTTCGGGATTTGGTATATGATTGGGGAAATTTCCGTCGGGGTCGAGAAACTGACTGCCCGAAGTATCCGCGCCCAGCGGTTTAAGCACGCGTTCGACGTAAAAGGCGCCCGCGCCGTTTCCTGCGTCCACGACGATTTTAATGCCGTCAAGAGGCTTGTCCCCGCCGCATTCGCGTTGAACCAGCCCCGTCAGAAAATCGCAGTAGTGCGCCATATAATCGTCTTTTATCACTTCGCCTTTTTCGGAAGACACGAGTTTTTCTTTACGGGAAGCAAGCTCGAGAATTTCTTCTATCTGACTGCCCTCGAGTCCGCCCGAAGGCAGGAAAAACTTAAGGCCGTTTTTATCGCACGGGTGATGCGAAGCGGTAACCATAACCGAAGCGGAAGCTTTGGTCGAGGCGAATTTCGTCATCATGAACATGGACGGCGTAGAACACAATCCGCAGTCAAACACCGTGTAACCCGCGTCCGAAAGCGACTTTGCCGCAATTTCTTTTATGGCAGGCGAAGAAAGGCGCGAGTCGCAACCCACAGCCACGGTTTTACCCGATACTCTTCCCTGAAGCCAGAATCCGAACGCGTCCATAATGGAGCGCACCGCCTCTTCGGTAAGATTAACCTCGCTTCCGTAACCGCTCAGCGCGGTACCGCGTACGTCTGTACCGCTTTTCAGTTTTTTCAATTCCATGACAGTTCCTCTTTGAATTAATGCTGTTTTTGCAGTTTGTTATACAAAGAAATAATAAGGTCCGCACATTTTGCGGGACCCATGCGTGTATTGTCCACGCGGAAATCGGCGTACTTTTCGTAGAGGGGGGCGCGCTCTTTCATGATAGTTTCAACTTTTTCCCTGCCCCCTTCGCGCACGAGCGGACGGTTTTCGTTTCGGCTTACTCTTGCCCATATTGCCTCTGAAGAGGCGGTCAAAAGCCCCACAATTCCGTTTTGCTTAAGCGCCGCCATGTTCTCAGGATTAAGCACCACGCCGCCGCCGCAAGCGATGACCGCGCCATCCAACGCGCCCAGAACTTTATAAACCTCGGTTTCCCTGAGGCGGAACTCTTTCTCGCCGAACTTTTCAAACGTTTCGGTAATTTTTTCCTTGTACAGCGACACGTATACTTCGTCGCCGTCAAAGAACGGACGGTTCAGCTTTTTGGCTATTATTTTGCCCGTCGTGGTCTTTGCCGACCCCATCATTCCGATAAGAACCAGATTTTTCATTTGCGGTCAGACGCCTTTTTTACGCAAAAGCGCTTCAGCCGCAAGGATATAGCTGTCCGGGCCGAAGCCGCATACGGAACCCGCGCAAGCCGCCGCGATAACCGATTTGTGACGGTATTCCTCGCGCTTGTAAATATTGGATAAATGCACCTCGACAACAGGCGCGGAAATACTTTTTATGGCATAAGAGTAATGAGTGTACGCGCCGGCATTAAGCACGATTCCGTCCGCGTCGGAGGAATGTATCTTGTCGATTATTCCGCCTTCGGAGTTGGACTGAAAAAACTCCAGCGTCGCCCTGTTCCCTACGTAATCGGCAATTTTTTCGTTTATCTTAGCAAGCGTCATTGTGCCGTAAACGTCAGGCTCGCGCACGCCCAGCATATTGAGATTGGGTCCGTTTATCACCAGTATTTTCATTGCGTTCTCCTTTAACCTTTGCTTGTTTGCCTATAAACCGCTTTTATTTATAATAAATACCGCAATTTAAATATTCCTCGCGATTTTCGAGGTCAGCTTGTCCATAAGCTCGTTATAAATTTCCCGCTCCAGCATTTCGTCTATATCGAAGCCGCACATTATACGGTCGGATTCTATCGCCTGAAGTATAAGCATTCCCAGCCCGTTGGCGGTTTTGGAGGCGCGGTTACAGTACAGAAAATCGGTCTGCGGCGGCGAATAAATCGTGTCGTACGCCCATTTGACCCTGTGCCGGTCCAAAAGATTTCTTACCGTGCCGTCGTCGTCCGCGCCCACAAGCGGGTTTTCGCCTTTTCTGAGCCCGCAGCTGGTGCAGTTTACCACAAGGTCGGGTTTTATATCCTGAAGCCGCGTGAAGCGAACCCCGAATTCCTCGCACAGTTTTTCGGCTTTGTCGCGGGTGCGGTTCCAGACATACACGTCAAATCCCTGATTTTTAAGCTCCTCGATAATGACGCGCGCCACTCCGCCCGCGCCGAGAATAAGCGCGTCGCCGCCGATTTTGCCTATATCGCCGAAACAGATTTTAAGGTCCTTGGTAAATCCGTATCCGTCGGTGGAAAATCCGAACATTTTACCGTTTTCGATACGCACGGTGTTCACGCTTTTGGGCGGCTGTCCGTCGAGAAAAGGTATGATGTTTTCCTTGTGCGGTTTGGTAACGTTGAAGCCGTCGTAATCGCGCCGTAATCTTTCCGCAAGCAAAGGAAGCTCCTGCTTTTCCACGGAAATAAGCTCGTATGTGGCGTCAAGCCCCATTTTTCTGAATATTTCGCCGTGGATAAGTGGCGAAAGCGAATAGGAAATATTGTGACCGATAAGCGCAAACTTCTTCACTTCTTCTTTACTCCGATAACATTTCGTAAAATCCCGGATAACTGACGAACGCACATTCGGGATTGAGAATTTCGGCTCCGTCACGGGACAATGCCGCCGCCACGGACAACGCCATGGCTATACGGTGGTCGCCTTTAGGGTCGATAACCGCGCCGCCCTTAAGTCCTTTTCCGCCGTGAATTATCATTCCGTCGTCAGTAGCCTCTATATCCGCGCCCATGGCTTTAAGCGCGCCCACCGTGGTGTCGATGCGGTTGGTTTCCTTGACCTTAAGCTCCTCCGCGCCGCTTATTACGCTTGTGCCTTCGATAAAACAGGCAAGCACCGCAAGCGCGGGAATTTCGTCTATAAGATAGGGCATTATGTCTTTCCCTAAACTGAAAGGCTTAAGCCCACTGGCATACTTTACGGTAATGTCCGCGCTTTTTTCGGCATTGTTTTTTGCCGAAGAAAAAGCAATATCCGCGCCGCACTCCTTCATAACCGTGATTATGCCCGCGCGCGTGGGGTTGATTCCTACGTTTTTAAGCGTCACCGCGGCGTCCTGCTTTACGGCGGCAAGCACCATGGCGTAGGCGGCGGACGAAATGTCGCCCGGCACTTCCACGTTAACGGCGTTAAGCTTGCTTTTCATCACCGACACGGTATAGTTTTCTATCCAGATTTTCGCGCCCATGGCTTTCAGCATAAGCTCGGTATGATTGCGCGAGCGTATCTTTTCATGGACGCAGGTTATGCCCTCCGCCGAAAGCCCCGCAAGCAGAATCGCGCTTTTGACCTGTGCGGACGCAACGGGCATTTTATAAGAAATTCCGCGCAGTTTTCTGCCGTGAATGGCGACGGGCGCGCGGCCGCCTTCCGTCCCGACTATATCCGCACCCATTAAAGAAAGCGGCTCGATGACTCTTTTCATGGGGCGCGACCTTATCGAAGAATCGCCGTCAAGCGTAAAATCGCCCTCTCTTCCCGACAAAAGACCGCATAAAAGGCGGAAAGTAGTGCCCGAATTTCCCACGTCCAGCTTTGCGGAACCCGGATTTTCCCTGCCCTCCACGGTTACGGTATTGCCGTCCGTTTCTATATGCGCGCCCAGCTTTCGCATGCAGTCTATCGTGGACACGCAGTCGTTGCCGAGAAGCGCGTTGGTTATTTTAGCTTTGCCCGCCGCAATCGAATTGAACATTATCGCGCGGTGAGTAATGCTTTTGTCAGGCGCGGGAACAACGGTTTTAACGAAACTTTTTAAAGGCTTAATTTCCACAGCATTAACCCCCTTACCATTTCCTCGTACGACAGTTTTATCTCACGCGTGTTTTCGTAATCGGCAAGCATGACCGAAATTCTGCCGCCGCCGTTTTTCTTGTCCTTCATGCACGCTTTCGCCACGTTTTCGGGGTCGAAATCGGGCACGGTAACTCTGCAGCGGTCCGTCCATGCGTTTATCTCGTCGAACATCCGAGGAGAAAGCCTGTCGCGCAGTATAAACGCCTCCGCCTTAAGTCCCATGAGGACGTATTCCCCGTGGGAGCTTTTGTGGTTGTCGACTTTTTCCAGCGCGTGCCCCACAGTGTGCCCGAGGTTAAGCGCTTTTCTCGGACCCGATTCGTAAAAATCGCGTGAAACCACGTCGCGTTTATATGCGATACATTCCTTTACGCATTCGGATACCACGGAGTCGTCGCGGTCGAGAAGATTGTCGAGGCTTCCGTCCAGAAGCGCGTGAACCTTTTTGCTTAAAAACGCCGTCTTTACGATTTCGCCCACGCCGCAAATCCATTCGCGCTCGGGCAGAGTATAGAGAAAGTGCGTGGAAATATAAACTTCGGCGGGCATATGGAACGCGCCCAGAATGTTTTTGTAGTCTTTAAGGTCCACCGCGGTTTTGCCGCCCACGCTGCTATCCACCTGCGAAAGCAAGGTCGTGGGAACGTTTATCCACCTGACTCCGCGCATATACGTCGCCGCCGTAAAGCCAGCAAGGTCGCCCACCACCCCGCCGCCTACGGCGATTACGGTGGAGGAACGGTTGCAGCCTGCCTCCAGCATGGCGCGCGCCGCTTTTCCGTAATACTCCAGCGTCTTGCTGTCCTCGCCTGCGGGAATGATATAATGTGCCGCGTCGGAAAACAGCGAACCGTACGTTATCGCAACGTTAGAATCGGATATGACGAATGCGCTTTTATCCCTTGTAAGAGCGGATATCTTTTCGCTTAAATCAAAGCCCGTAACGATTTTGGAATCCATATTCTTCCCTCTTCTTTGTAAGTCTTTGCTTGACTTCGTCCATACGGTCGCCGCCCAACGTTTCCAGAATTTTGTCCGCGATAACGAACGCCGCAACCGCCTCAAGCACCACGGCGGCGGCGGGCACTGCGCACACGTCGCTGCGTTCGGGCGCGGATTTTACCGCTTTCCCCGTGCGGATATCCACCGTTTCCAGTCCTTTCATGACGGTAGGTATGGGCTTAAACGCGGCGCGTATTATAATATCCTCGCCGTTGGACATTCCGCCTTCTATTCCGCCCGCATTGTTGGTACGGCGCACGACCGACCCGTTTTCGTTGTAAATCCTGTCGTGAACCTCGCTGCCCAGAAGGTCCGCGCAATCCCTGCCCAAACCTATTGAAACGCTTTTGACGGACTGGACGCCACCCACCGCGCCCATAAGCGCGTAATCGAGTTTGCGGTCGTACTGCGTATGAGAACCTATGCCCGCCGGCACGCCCGATATGACCACTTCCGCTTCGCCGCCCGCGGTGTCGCCTTTTTCGCGCGCCTCGTCGATGCGGTTTATCATCTTTTGCGCGGCGTCCGAATCCATACAGCGCACTTCATTTAAATCGGATTTTTCGATAAGCTCCGCCGCCGAATAATTGCCGCAGTCGCATTTCACGCCGCCGATGTTATAGACGTGCGAGCCCACGCTAATACCCAGTTCTTTCAAAAACAGCTTGGCTATCGCGCCCGCCGCCACTCTTGCTGCGGTTTCACGGGCGGAGGCGCGCTCGAGCACGTTGCGCGCGTCGGAAAACCCGTATTTAATGCAGCCTGTGAGGTCCGCGTGTCCAGGGCGCACTTCGGTCAGTACGCGTTTACTAAGGTCGCACTCGCCGTCACCCATTATTCCCGCCCATGACGGGTAATCCTTGTTGTTTATGATAAAAGCCAAAGGTGACGCAAGCGTAAAGCCGCCGCGCACACCGGAGAGTATTTCGATTTTATCCGTTTCGATTTTCATTCTGCCGCCGCGGCCGTAACCCGACTGACGGCGCTTAAGTTCGTTATTCACGAAATCTTTGTCTATTTTCAGTCCCGCGGGCAATCCGTCAATGATACCCGCAAGCGCTTTCCCGTGCGATTCGCCCGCATCCAGAAACCTCATGTTTTTACTCCTCCCGTAACCTTTAACGCTTGTCCTTCAGCCCCAGCAAGGCGATTGCCCTGTCGTAATCCGATTCGGATTTAACGGATATTCTCAGCGCGCCGCCCACGCCTTCGCGCGAATTGATAATCTGTATGCCCGAAATGTTGATGTCGTTGTCCGCAAGCAGTTTGCTGACTTTGGAAATCGCGCCCACTTCGTCCTTTACGTCAAGGTCCAGACAATACTCGTTTAAATACACGCGGCGATAAGTAAGCGCCTCGCGTTTTATTCGCGCTGACTCAATCAGTTTTTTGAGTTTATCCCTGTCGCCGTCCCCTATTGCTTTCCTGATTTTACCGAACTCCTCCAAAAATCCGTCCATATCTTTAATGAGATTTTCGCGGTTGAGAAAAGCGACGTTTGTCCAGAAATCAGCGCTTGAAGCGGCGATGCGCGTCGAGTCCATGAATCCCGTACCCACGAATCCGTCCTCTTTAAGCGCGTATTCGCTTAACGCGTAAGCAGTCATGTGCGGAAGATGACTGACTTTGGAGGCGCGGGCGTCGTGTTCATCCACGGTCATCACCACGGGATTTGCCTTAAACAGCCTGACGAGGTTTTTAAGATACTCGACGTCGGCGTCAAGCGTACAGTCGTACTTTACTATTGCGTAAAAAGCGTTTTCGAAAAGGTGAGCGCGCGCCGCCTCTATCCCGCTTTTTTCGGTGCCCGCCATGGGGTGTCCGCCCACAATCCTGCCGCGCACGCCTTGTAAAATTCCCTTTACGGACGCCACGTCGGTGACTATCGTTTCCTCGCCCACAGAGGCTACGACCTTTTCCACCGTTTCGCGCGTGTAGCCCACCGGAACGCAAACAAAGACCGACTCGCATCCGTAAAGCGAGTCGATCTCCGCGCAAGAATCTATGATATTGTTTTTCAAAGCGAACGAGAGGGAATCGGCGTCCGTTTCGACGCCGACGACGTAAAAGCCGTTTGCCTTAAGCGACAGGGCTATAGAGCCGCCTATCAGCCCCAATCCAACCACTCCGATTTTTCTCATGCGCTGTCCTTAAAAAAGATTTCGCATCGGGAAAAGCAAAGCGTAAACGCTTAAACGCGCACTTTACCGCGATACATTACAATTATATAATAATTTGCATGAAATTGCAACGGTTGCAAGGCGCGCATGCGGCGTTTTTTTGATTATTCAGGAGTGAATGTGTTCGCTTTGCCCTCCGAAAAGCGAATGAATTGCACAAAACAGCGTGTATGCCACTTTCTCCTGGTAAACCGCGGTTGCCAACAGTTTTTCCTCTTCGGGGTTTGATAAGAAACCGCATTCCACCAATACGGAGGGGTACTCGGTGCAGTTGAGAATGTAGTAATCGCCCGTTTTTGCCACCCTGTCCCCTTCAAGCGAGGAATTAAGCGTATCCTGCACGCTTTCGGCTATTTTTTTCGATTCTTCGCCCTCTAAGCAGTAAAACACCTGAGCGCCGCGTACCGAGGAAAGCGGATAAAAGTTCTGGTGAACGGAAACCACAAGGTCGGGTTGAGCTTCTTTAATAATGTCCCTGCGTGCTTCCATGTCGCGCAGTTTTTTGTTTTTGGTGCTTAATCCGTAAAGTCCGTCGTTGTTTTCCCGCGTCATAACCACGTCGTAACCGTTGCGCACGAGAAAATGTTTTAAGCTTTTGGCTATCGCAAGATTGATTTCCGATTCTTTAACGCCCGTGTTTACGCCCGATACGCCTCCGTCCACACCGCCGTGACCGGCGTCTATCACGACCGTTTTTCCGATTTTCGGCACAGAGGAAACTTCAGCCGAGGCATAAGACAGCATGACGCAGCTTAATATGACGGCTAAGACCAGTATAAGACAGATTATTACAGATTTTTTTCTGAATACTACAAACATTTTCATCTCCGAAGTTTTATGTTATCGGTTTATTTTAAAGCGCGGTTTAATTGTTCAGGCCGCCGTACATGCCCACTTTACCCTCGAGCCAGCTGTCGAAAAAGCTTTTAAGCTGTCTGCCCGAGGCTTTTTCAAAGCAGCCTATCATGTCGTCGGGCTTAGCGTTTTCGAACTTATATTCCTCGTAATAGGTTTTAAGTCCGCCGAAGAAGTTTTCGTCGCCCAGCGCGTTTCTGAGCGCCTCGAACATCAGTTCGCCTTTGACGTAATTCATGTAAGTGTACTCGAATCCGTCGCTGTACTCGCTCACCTTTCGGGTCATGGACGTGTCTTTATTAATGTGCTTAAAGGAGTCGTAATACAGAATGTACGCGCTTAGTGCGTCCGCCATGCGCTTATTGTAATCCACGTTGTAAGAAGGATTGTTTTCGTAGAAAAGCGAAGTGGAAAACTCGGTAAGTCCCTCGTCCATCCATGCATGAGCCACCTCGTTGTTGCCGACGGCGGCATACCACCACTGATGAGCCGTTTCGTGGATTATTACTTCGGTGTAAAGGTCGCCGCGGGCAAGGTCGGATATCATCGTAAGCCCGGGATACTCCATTCCTCCGTGCAGAAAGGAAGTTTCCACCGCGGAATAGGATTCGTAAGGATATTTGCCGAATAGATTGCCGAACGTCTTTATGCTGTCCGCAGCCGCCGTAAGCGAAGTTTCGGGAGAGGCGTCGTCAACGTAATAATAATTGACGTCGATGCCGTCCACTTGGGTGCCCAGCATTTTGAACTCGCCTATCACAGCGGCAAAATCACGCACGGAAGACGCCTTTGCCGAAAAAGTTTTTTTGCCGTCCTTGCTCAAAAATGAAGAGGTGCCAGTACTTGCCACGGTAAGATTTTCGGGTACGGTCAGATTAACTTCGTAATCGGCGCAGTCGGAGTAAAAAGGGTCGCCGTTGGCGTAATACGGGTCGGTCACGAAATTGCCGTCCTCGAAAACGCAGGCTACGGGATACCAGTTGCCGAGATTTACCGTACTGCCGGTGTAGCCGAAACGGTGTCTTACGCAAGGGATTTCAAGCGTGAATCCCACGCTTATTTCAGCCTTTTCGCCGGGATAAAGCTTGCCGTCTTCGGGAAGAGCCACGACCAGAATGTCCTCGTCCTCGCCGGCGATTTCCACGGTCCGGTTCTGCCCCGCAAGCGTAACGTAATTAACGGCTATACCGCCGTAAGACATTCCTTCGGGGTATGCAGTCGACACCATGTCCGCAGGAACAGGCGAAAAACGCGCGCCTTCCCTGAACGCCGCGGGATACAGATGAAAGCACACTTCGTCGAGTATGGCGTCCGTCCCGTTGACGTAGGTAAGCGTCATGTCCGCGGATACCGTCTTGTTTTCCTCGTCGTAAACGGCATTTATCGTGTATTTACTCAGCTCTTCTTCTTTTTTGCCCCGGTCGCAACCCGTAAAGACGGTAAACGCCAGAATTATGCAAAGCGCGACGGCAATTAATCCGAATTTCTTTTTCATGTCAAACACCTTTTTTCTTTTATTGTCGTATCCGCTTTTACCGTGCGGATATAATATCGTATGCCGAAGGATTTTACGATATGACTTGTAAAGAGAAAGAGGTTTTTTCCGTTTGCCGCCCTGCCGACGATTTGTCTGACGGCGTAAAAAAAATACCGAAACGGTTTTACGGGGCTTTTTTCCGCTTTATTTAACCGAAAAAAAACAACGCCCGTAAAAGAGCGTTGGTAGCTTTTATAAAGGTTTCGGCTTTAAGACCGCTGTGCCGCAATATTTGTTCGGGCGTTTCAGTCTGTTACCCACCCTATCCGTTTATATACCCGCCGCAATAATCTGATTAAGGTTCTGTAATCAAAAAAAAAGCAAGCGGGAGTAAAGTTTGTTGTATGTGTTCTGCCGCGACAAAGCTTTTATCGCCGTCGTAATTAATGCCGGACGGCGGGACAGCGAGGGTTACAGACTTTCCTTACAGGTAAACACGTCGTCGCAGACCGCCTCGGCAAACTGCTTTTCGTGGCTGACCAGAAGCAGCGCGCCTTCGTATTTTTTAAGCGCGGAAAGCAGCACGTCTTTGGCGCGCACGTCCAGGTGGTTTGTGGGCTCGTCCAGAATAAGGATATTGGAAGTGACGTTCATAATCGTAAGCAGTCTTATCCTTACCTGTTCGCCGCCGCTAAGGTCCGAAATGTGGCGCAAAGCCATTTCGCCGCGGATACCCACGCGGCTGAGCTGAGTGCGTATTTCCTTGGAGCCGTAACGCGGAAAACAGTCCGAAATGTAGTCGAAAGGCGTCTGCGAGGTATTGCGGAAAGACAAGTCCTGCTCTAAATACGCGGGTTTTGCGGCGATATGGAATCGGAAGTCGCCGCCTTTTTTGGGGATAATGCCCATAAGCGTTTTTAACAGCGTGCTTTTGCCTATGCCGTTGGTGCCGCGCACCCACAGCTTCGTTTCGCCGCGCATACTGAAATTTACGGGCGGAAGCAGCACTTTATCGTAGCCGATAAGCAGGTCTTTTACTTCAAGCATATCTTTGGTGTTAAGCATCACGCAGGGAAAATCGAAACTTGCGTCCAAAACGGTGGCGGGTTTTTCCATGACCTCGATGCGGTCAAGCATTTTTTTGCGGCTGTTTGCCATGCCTGCCGTGGCGGCGCGCGCCTTGTTGCGGTTGATGTAATCCTCCATGCGCTTGATTTCCGCCTGCTGACGGGCGTAATCTTCTTCGTACTGCTTTACCGCCATTTCGTGCTGAACCAGAAACTGCGAATAGTTGCCCGTGTATTTACGGATACTGCCGTTTTCTATACTGACGATGTACTTGCACACTCCGTCCAGAAAATCGGTATCGTGGGAAATGACCATAAAGGTTTTCTCCCAGCCGTTGAGAAATTTAATCAGCCAGTCAATGTGCTCGACGTCCAGAAAGTTGGTGGGCTCGTCAAGAAGCATGACGTCGGGCTGCTCCAGAATCAGTTTGGCAAGCATGAGCTTGGCGCGCTGTCCGCCCGAAAGCGTTGCGATGACCGTGTCGTATCCGAAAACGTGCACCCCGAGTCCGTTGGCGACTTTTTTAATCTGCGCCTCTATATCGTAAAAATGCTCGCGCGTCAAAGTGTCCAGCATTCGGTTTGACTTTTCAATCATGCGGTCAAGCTGTTTCTCGTCCGAAACAAAACCCATTTCCTCGTACAGCGACTGAAGTTTCGCGTCCAGTTCGTAAAGATGCGCGAAAGAGGACTGAAGATACTCCATGACCGTAAGGCTGCGGTCGATGTCCGCGTGCTGGTCAAGATAGCCGTAACGAATACCGTTAAGCCAGATAACCTCCCCTTCGTCCTGGGAAATATTGTGCGCGATGATATTGATAAACGTGCTTTTCCCCGCGCCGTTAAGCCCGACTATGCCGACGTGCTCGCCGTTGTTTATGGTAAGGTCCGCGTTTTTGAAAAGCACTTTCTGGTCGTAAACGTGACTTAATCCGTTGATTTTAAGAATACTCATATTTTTGTCCGTTCATAAGGAAACGCGGTTTCAGCCGCGTCCCCCGAAAAATTTTTTTTGTTTTGTTATCCGTTTTTGTCTGCCGAGATTTAACCGTTTACGAAATCCGAATTGTATACGTAAACGTTTGTTACGGCGATTTTGCCTTTGACCAGCGCGCGGCCGCCGTGAGCGCGTCCCTCGATTCTCAAATCCTCGGTGGAGAACGCCGACAGGTAATCTTCGCCTACCTGAAGCACGATTTTATACGGCTCGGTCACATAGCCCGCAAACACAAGGCTTTTGCCGCTGTTGCCCTTAAGGTCGATTATCTTGACGCCTTTGCGGTAGCGCGCCATGATGTCCAGGTCCACCACAAGCACGCGCTTTGCGTAACCCTTGTCGGTGACCAGCACTATTTCTCCGCCGTCCTGAACCTGCCGCGTGAATATACATTTGTCGCCGTCACTGAGGTTGATACCCTTGACGCCGCCCGAAATCCTGCCCTGAAGCGGAATGTCGCTCATGTCGGCATTAAGACTCATGCCGCTTTGCGTGACAAACACAAGCGAACACTCTTTTTTCTCGGTTTCAATGCCGATGACTTTGTCGCCCTCTTTGAGTTTGATTGCCTGAAAAGCGGATTTAAGCACGCCGTATTCTTTCCACTCCGTCTTTTTGACCATGCCGCTTTCGGTATAGAACAAAAGATTGCCTTTGGGAAGTTTTTCCGTAAGCGGAAGCATATAGACGATTTTTTCGCCCTCGAGCGCGGCGGGACACACGCTTTTAAGCGAAGCGCCCTTTTCCTTCCACTTTCCGTCGGGAAGTTCTTCAAGGTCCAGCTTGTAGCAGTTGCCTAAATCCGTAAAACACATTATGCGTTCCGCGCCCGAGCAGTCTATTATCGAGGAACAAAGCTCATTTATCGTGGAATTGTCGGTAAAGTCGCGCGTCGCCATGTTGTAACTTTTCATGGGCATACGCTTGATGTTGCCGCGCGCCGTATAGCACACCACGCTGTCGTCCACAACTCTCGGTGCGCTTTCGTCGGGTACGTCGTATTCTTTTTCCGATTTCAGAATTACGCTTTTACGAGGAGTTTTAAAGTTCTTTTTGATGGCGAGCATTTCGTTTTTGACCACGTCCATCTGCAGCTTTTTGGAACCCAGTATTGCGGTAAGACGCGCAATTCTTTCGCGCAGTTCCTTAAGCTCCTGCTCAAGCTTGAACACCTCCAGATGCGTAAGACGCGCAAGACGAAGGTCTAAAATCGCGTCCGCCTGTCTTTCGCTCAGCTTAAACCTTACGCGCAATTTGTCGCGCGCTTCCGACGTGGACTGACTTTTTTTGATAATGGCGACCACTTCGTCGATGTTCCTGACGGCTATTACAAGTCCTTCCAGAATATGCTCTCTTTTACGGCAGTTTTCAAGCTCGCACTTGGTGCGCTTGACTATAAATTCGCGCTGATAGTTGACATAATAGGAAATTATTTCCATAAGCCCCAGCGTCTTGGGCTTGCCGTCCGCGATGGCGACCATGTTTACGCCGAAAGACGTGGACAGATTGGTGGACTTGAAAAGAACGTTGAGTATGGCTTTGGGGTCGCTGTCCTTTTTGACTTTGATTACGGCGCGTATCCCGCTGCGGTCGGACTCGTCCGCGATGTCGCTTATGCCCATAAGCACGCCCTTCTTTTCCTCACGAAGCTTGAGTATGCTTTCTAAAAGCGCGGATTTGTTGACCTGGTAAGGAAGTTCGTCGATGACGATAAGGCGCTTTTCTCCCTCCGCCTCGATATGCGTTTTGGCGCGGAGAATAAGCTTGCCCCTGCCCGTTTCGTAAGCTTTCTTAAGCTCCTCGTCGGCGATTATATACCCGCCCGTAGGAAAGTCGGGACCTTTTATAATCTTCATCATCTCGCTGAGTTTAATGCGAGGATTGTCGATGTACGCCACCGCGCCGTCTATGGTTTCGGCAAGATTGTGCGTGGGAATGTTGGTGGCAAGGCCTACCGCTATGCCCGACGCGCCGTTTACCAGAAGATTGGGAAAACGGCCGGGCAAAATTTCCGGCTCCTTAAGCGTGTCGTCGAAGTTGCAGCCCCAGCGCACTATTTCGTCGTCGGGCGAACCCATGTCCTTCAAAAGCTCCATGGCGAGCGGCGTAAGACGGCACTCGGTATAACGCATGGCGGCGGCGCCGTTGCCGTCGATATCGCCGAAGTTGCCCTGCCCGTCCACAAGCGTCGCGCTCATGTTGAAAGGCTGAGCCATTCTTACCAGCGCGCCGTAAACCGAACTGTCGCCGTGAGGATGGTATTTACCCAAGCAGTCGCCCACCACGCGCGCGCACTTTTTGTACGGTCGGTCGGGATATAGCCCAAGCTCCATCATGTCGAACAGAATACGACGCTGAACGGGTTTAAGTCCGTCTTCCACCCTTGGAAGAGCACGGTCCAAAATAACGCACTCGGAGTACGGTATCATGGATTCGTGCATGACGTCTTCCATGTTTTTTAAGATTATTCCGTTGTTTTCTTCCATTTTGACCTCGCGGGGGTTATCCTATGTTATCTATAAAAGAATCTTCTTTGTTAAAATCCGCATGCTCCACTATATAATTGCGGCGCGGCTCTATCGCGTCGCCCATAAGCACGCTTACCAGCTTGTCCGCAAGGGCGGCGTCCTCGATAGTGACCCTTACCAGCTTGCGTTTTTTGGGGTCCATGGTAGTGTTCCAAAGCTGGTCGGCGTTCATTTCTCCAAGTCCTTTATAGCGCTGGATTTCCACGCCCCTGCCCATTTTCTTTTTAAGCTCCTCCAGCGCGGCGTCGTCGTAAGCGTATTCCGCCTGACCGCGCTTTTCCACTTTGTAAAGCGGCGGCAAACCGATGTAAACGTGTCCTTCGTTGATAAGTTCGCGCATATAGCGGAAGAAGAAAGTAAGCAGAATTGCGCGTATGTGCAGTCCGTCCTGGTCCGCGTCGGAAAGAATCACCACTTTATGATACTTGAGGTTTGCAAGGTCGAAGTCCTCCCCGAGTCCCGCGCCAAGGGCGGATATAAGCGTGCGTATCTCCTCGTTGGCAAGCACCTGGTCAAGACGCTTTTTCTCGGCGTTCAGCGGTTTGCCTCTTAGCGGCAGTATTGCCTGGAAAGAACGGTTGCGCGCCTGAGAGCAAGTGCCGCCCGCGCTGTCGCCCTCCACGATGAACAGTTCGTTAAGCTCGGGTTTTTTGCCCGTGCAGCTTTTAAGCTTGCCTACGGTATGAAAGTTGTCGATGCTGTTTTTGGCGCGCGTAAGCTCCTTTTCCTTGCGCGCGGCTTCCCTGACTTTTGCGGCAAGCAAGCCTTTTTTGACGGCAATTTCCGCAATGGACTGATTTTTTTCGAAAAACGCATTAAGCTCGGAAGTGATTATCGCTTCAAGCGCGGACTTTGCCTCCGTGTTGCCCAGCTTAGTCTTGGTCTGACCTTCGAACTGAATGTTCTGCATCTTTACCGACAGAACGGCGGTAAGTCCCTCGCGGTAGTCGTCGCCGATAAGGTTGGCGTCCTTTTCCTTTAAGAGATTGAGTTTGCGCGCCCAATCGTTCATGACCTTTGTAAGTCCCACTTTAAAGCCCGTTTCGTGCGTGCCGCCTTCGGTCGTAGGAATGTTGTTGACGTAAGAAAAAATGTTTTCAGTATAAGCGTCCGTATACTGAAAAGCTATTTCCGCCTCTATGTTGTTAACTGCGCCCGAAAGGTACACCGGGTCGGGAAAAGCGGGAGCCTTGGTTTCGTTAAGGTCGCGCACGAAGTCGATAAGGCCGCCCTCGTAATAATATTCTTTGCGTAAAAATCCCTCGCCGAAAGTCACGCGCTCGTCGATGAGATAGATGTGCACGCCCTTATTGAGGAAAGCAAGCTCCTTAAGTCTTCTCGAAATGGTTTCGGTGTTGAAGCGCACGGTTTCGAAAATCCTGTCGTCGGGCATAAAAGTGACAAGCGTGCCGTGCTTGTCCGTTTTTTCGCCCGTGTCCGTAAGGTGATTTACGACCGCGCCGCCTTTTACCTTGCCGTTTTCCTCGCGGCTTTCGAAATTCATGCGGTAAGTCGTGCCGTTTTTGTACACTTCCACGTTAAGCCAGCGCGAAAGAGCGTTTGTGACCGACGCGCCCACGCCGTGAAGTCCGCCCGAATGAGCGTAGTTGTCGTTGCCGAATTTTCCGCCCGCATGCAGTTGCGTAAACACGACCTCCACGCCGCTGACCTTCATAGTGGGATGAATGTCCACAGGTATTCCTCTTCCGTTGTCCTCCACCGACACGGAGCCGTCCGCGTGTACGGTGACGCGTATCGTATCGCCGTAGCCGTTTGCCACCTCGTCCATGCCGTTGTCGACGATTTCCCACAATATGTGATGAAGTCCTCTTGCCCCGGTGGAGCCGATATACATACCGGGACGTATACGCACCGCGTCCAGTCCTTCGAGTATCTGAATGTCTTTTGCGTTGTAATCCTTTGCTGACATTTTTTCCTCCGTAACCGCCCGAATCCGCATAGTTTTAAGCAAGCGGGATAAATCGGACGCGTTTTCGTCTTACCCTTTCATTATACCATAAAACTCGCTTTTTTTCAATCGTTTTACGTTGAATTTTTATTCAGAAAAACCTCTTTTTTCTCCGTCAGTTCACGTCGCGGCAACGATGCTGTATTATTATACGTTTATAGTGCATAATTATAAATATTTTCGCATATAAGCGCAACGGGACCCTTTATCGCGAAGATAAAAAGTCCCGTTTTGTTGAAAAAATTTTCAAATCAGCCGCGCCCCTCAACGACAAAGAAACGCGATTACTTTGACGTAACCGTATCGAAAAAGTCTGCCGCGTCCTCGTACGTTTCGGCTTTACTTAACTCATTTAAGATTTCGTGACGGGCGCCCGTGTACAGCTTTACAACGGGTTTAAGTCCCTTTTGCCGATAGCGAAGTTTAAGCTTTTCTACAAGCTTGCCGCATCCCCCCACCATATCTTCCGCGCCCGAAATAATAAGCAGCGGGAAAGACGGCGGCAATTTTTCGCAAGGCGACGCCGCAATCGACTTAAGCCCTTTGAAAAACCAATAATAAAAGCCGTTGCTGCAGGTAAACCCGCAAAGAGGATCCGCGTTGTACTCACCCACCGCTTTTACGTCGCGGTTGAGCCATCCGCCCAACCCCTCGCCGAATTTTTTGTCGTATTTTTCAAACGTGAGCGCGGCGAAAATGTTGCCGGGCTTATCCGCTTTTTTCTTGAGTTTTCCTTTTGCTATACGGTAGCCGAGGTTTACCGCGGCGCCCTTCATCAGCGCGCTTCCGCAAAGCACCGCGCCCGAAAGCGGATTCGGGTCAACGGAAAGATACCTCTGCGTCAAAAAAGAGCCGTAACTGTGTCCGAAAAGAATTACGGGAAGATTGTACTTTTCCTTAAGCATAACGGTAATGTCCTTAAGGTCCTGTACTGTTTTTTCGAAAAGGTCTCCCTCGCCCTGAAGTCCCAAAGCGTCTTTGTCGGTAAGCCCGTGCGCGCGGTGGTCGTCGCCCGCGACAATGTAACCGCGGGAATTGAGAAACGCGGCAAAGTCGTCGTAACGCGCGATATGCTCCGCCATGCCGTGCACAATCTGCACGACTCCGCGCGGGCAATCGACCTTATCCCATAACGCAAGACTGATTTTTTTGCCGTCGCGCGCCGTAAACCATTGTCTTTCCATGTTTACGTCCCCCTTGTCAAGTTTTTTTGCAAATCCGCACAAAAAGGCGTATTCGTTTTTTAATCTTCCAAAACGCGAAAGCCGATTAAAGCCCGAAAGCGCACAAACGCCGATTAAAACGGATTGCAATGCATATATTAGATTATACAGGAGGCAAAAAAATAAGTCAATGAAAAAAATCATACTCACGGGAGGCGGAACGGCGGGACACGTCATGCCCAATCTCGCGCTTATTCCGCGGCTTAAGGCTTTCGACGAAATACATTATATAGGTTCGGTGGGCGGCATGGAGGAAGGCCTTGTGCGCGAAAACGCGCCACAAGTCGTCTATCACAGCATCCCTTGCGTGAAATTCGTGCGCTCGTTATCGCTGAAAAATCTTGCCATTCCTTTCGGACTTATCAAAAGCGTGAACGCGGCGAAAAAAATTCTGAAAGAGGTACAACCCGACGTCATATTTTCCAAAGGCGGATATGTGGGACTTCCCGTCTGTTTTGCCGCAAAACGAATACACGTAGTCTTACACGAAAGCGACCTTAAATTAGGGCTTGCAAACAAGCTGGCTTTAAGTAAATGCGACAAAATTCTCACCTCTTTTGAAACCGATTTAAAAAAGGCGGTCAAAACGGGCGCTCCGCTGAGAGAAGAAATCTACTGCGGCAACCGTCTTAAAGCGCTTAACGAATGCGGTCTTTGTGAAACTCTACCATACCTTCTCGTCACGGGCGGCTCAAAGGGCGCAAAGGCCATTAACGAAACGGTTTTTGAATCAATCGACGCGCTTACCGAAAGATTCAACGTAATTCACCTTGTCGGGAAAGGCAACGCCAACGGGCTTAAACGCCCGGGCTACTACCAGAAAGAATTTGCTTCCGACATGGCGGACTGGCTGGCGCTTTGCGACTTTGCGCTTTGCCGCGGCGGCGCCAACACTCTTTTCGAGCTTGCCGCCCTCGGAGTACCCGCGCTGATAATTCCGCTTCCGAAAACAGTATCTCGCGGCGACCAGATAGACAACGCCTTGTACTTTAACCGTCATTACGGCACCAAAATTCTTTTTCAGGAAGACATGAGCAAAGAAACGCTTATCGATGCGCTTGACGGACTTAAAGCGGACGCGGCGGAAATAAAATCCGCCTTAAGCCGCGCCCAAGGAATAGACGGCACAAGAAAAATTGCGGAAATTCTTACGGATTACGTCGAAAAATAAAATATAAGCGCGAGTTTTGCCTTAGCGTCCCCCACAAAGCCCGACAGTGCTAAAATAGACGTCGAGGTGAATACGATATGAAATTACAAAAAGCGCAGTTAAGGCTTATAATTCTTTTGAATGCCGTGCTTGTAGTGCTGGTCGCGGCAATAGCCCTTGAGTGTATACTTGGCGACAGGACGCTTATGCCGCCCGACGCCGAAGCGGAAACTCCTATCGTTTCCGACACCCCGAAGCCCGAATACAGTCTTGTGAGAAAAGCGCGGCTGTCGCTTTCCGACGCCATAGACCTTGAAACCAATATCGGCGGAAGCGGCGACGAAGCCCTTGTAGACGCATTTGCCCTCAGCGGAAAGCTTTACATATTCGGCAACTCCTCCTCTTCCGACTTTGACATGACGGACGCACAGGGCAGGGCTTTTATGTGCGTAACCGACGAAGACCTTTCCACCGAGCGTTTTTCCTTTTTGGGAAGCGGCGAAAAGCTGGAACGCGTCATTTTCGGAGAGGGCGGATTTCTGACGGTTTTTTCGCATGAAGATAAGCTTACCTTACGGCTTATAAACTTTGACGGAAGTCTCATTGCTTCCGCGCACGCCGATACAGTTACCGCAGCGGAGTTTTGCGACGTAAAACTTTTCGACGGCAAATACGGGCTGATTTCTTCTTTGAAAAGCAACGCCATCGATAAAAACAAGCTGCTTTTGCAGATTTTCGACTTCGAACTCAAGCTTACTTACGAAAGGATTGTTTCGTCCGCATATTCGCTTTCATACATAGACTGTTTCGAACTTTCAGGCGCATATAAGTTATTTTTCAACGCCTCTTCAGACCTTGGACGGCACGCGGGCGTAGCCGACTGCACTACGGCTACCCAACCCGAAATAACTTACGTCGAAAAAGGCGAAGATTACCGCGCGGACGCCGTCGCTCCCTACTCAAGCGGTTGGGCAATGGCTGTCGTCTACCGCGACGAGGGCGGAATAATGCTGCTGGACGGAAATTTCAAAAAACAATCCGTCGTATACTGCGAATCCCTTTCCCCTTCCCGTGCGGAATTAATGTTTGCCGACGGGCTTTATTACTCGACGTTTTTTACGGACGAAAGAAGCGTAACTTATGCATACGACGCAAACTTCTCCGAAAAAAGAGATTTGCCTTCTTTCGGCGGATTGAATAAGCTGTTCGACTGCGTTTCAGGCAACGGCTATGCTTTGTTCCTGGGCAAAAGCGAATCTAAGCTTGCCGCAATAGGCAGCGCGGAAACCTACTACTGCGAATTTGCCGGCGAGAACGCGGATAACGCAAAACTCATAAAAAGCGGCGACAACATCTTCGTTGCGGCTGTGGTTAACGGAGTAAACGCGGACGCTAAGGATAACTTCGGCGGCACGGACGTTTGGCTTGCGCGGCTTAGAATGTAATACGCAAAAAAACTTTACGCCGATATATTTTATTCCGAAGTTTATAAATGATAATTTTCAAGCAGAACGGCATAAGACAAGCCGCGCAACGATTAACATTGCGCGGCTTTTAAGTTTACAGTTACGGTTCTGCTTAATTTTTACAGCGTGCGACATAAAAAATGAGTACACTTTAATCGGTCCGATTAAAAAAACCGAATCACCCGCACTAAAATTTTTAATCTGTCGGCAGTGAAACCTCCCAAACGTTTTAACGGTTATTCTTCGCTACCGCTAAAAAGAAAAAAATTATACCTAAAACTACTAATACCCCTATCATTTGTATAAATTCCTCACATTTCCATTTTACAAAAAATATCCGATTGGTTTATGCAACGTTAAAAAACGAAAAACTTACGGAGTTTCGGGTAATGGTTTTGTACCTGCCGCTATACTGCGGAAAAATTTTAACGCGCTTTTTTGCCGATACTTAGTATACGCTTAATCTTTTGATAATTTCTTCCGCGATAAGCGAGCTTCCGTATTCGTTGGGATGCACGCCGTCCGCCGAAAGCGATATTTCGGGATGCGCTATTTCAAACGCCGCCATAATTCCGTCAAGAGGCACGTATTCCACTCCCTCCTCGCGGCAGGCTTTACGCAGCATCAGAATTTTAGGCATAAGGTCTTCGTAATAGCAGTATTTGTCGGGGTCGTCCTTAGTAAGGAAAGGCTCCAGCACCAGCATTTCGGCGCCCAGCTTTTTAACGCCCGAAATCACTTTTTTAACGTTGGCGTAGTACGTCTCGGCGTCCGTGGGGTCGGACGAGTCGTATCTGCGCCAGGTGTCGTTGATGCCTATTAACATGATGACGTTGTCGGGTTTGAGCGAAACGACGAACTCGTCGAATTTTTCTACAAGGTCGGCGGAACGGTAACCGCTTATACCGCGGTTGAATACCTCCGCTTTTTTATACAAAAACGTGTTGTTTATATAGCTTTCCACTTTTTTGGAAAACGTGGAGAGCGAGTGCAAATCGTTGCGGTCGCGCCCTGCGTCCGTTATTGAATCGCCTATAAAAACTATCCTCGCGTTGTCTTTGATTTTCATATCCTTTTATCTCCTTTTGAGTTGAATTAATGCCGTGAATTTACGCGCGGCGTTAAAGAACGTACCAAGCTTAAATTACCATTCTTGTAATATTATAATTCCGCAAAATAACAAAGTCAATAAAAAAATACCGACGTTTTAACAATCGGTATTTTTTAATATCGGTATACATGTTTTAAAATGCGATTTGTCTTTTGAATATCTTATATTAAGGTTTACGATAGCTTTGAAAAAACAATTAAGGTGTGATTTTAAGATAAATTATACAAAATGGGTTTGGCATCGTCAGACAAAAGACTGCGCATGATTTTAACGCATCGAATTACTTGATTTTCACCGCGTTGTCCGAAAAGTCCGTGTCCGCAAAAGGTGAGCGCATTACTCCCTTGCCCGTAAGCTCCTGCTTGGCGGTAAGGAACACTTTTTTGTCCGAACCGCCGCGGCAATCCGTGACGACGATTTCGTTTTTACCTGTTTTTATAAGCGGCGACGGGAGATATACGGTTTTATGAGGTCCGCAGGCAAAATATCTGCCGAGATTAAATCCGTTTATAAAAATATTGCCGCGCGTAAATCCCGTAAGGCTGACGAAAGTTTCGCCTTTTTCGTCGGCATAGAACTCGCCTTTATAAAGGGTATGACCGTCTTTTACGACTGCGCCGTCTAAAGGTTTGAAAATGCTGTCGGGGATGTTATCATAAGAAATACAGTACACGTCGAAATTGTAAAGAACGCGGTTAACGTGATAAACGACGTTTCCGATTATTCCTTTTTTATCGTAAATGACGTTTCCGAAATTGCATCTTCCGAGATTTTCGACAACTATGTCTACGCGGGTATCGGGCGCCGATGCGTCGACCTTGACAACGGTTTCTTTTTCGCCGTCGCGCACTATTTCGCCTGCGGGTTTACCGTTGACGTAAACGGTTGCAATGTCGCGCACGTTTTCTATCCCGAGGCTTATCGGGCTTAAAGAGGGCTTAGCAATGCGCGTAGAGTATACAATCGTACCGTATCCCTGCCCCGCCTCCTCCATGGAAATCGGTTTATAGCAAAAGGTTTTTTTGTCCTTGAGCGCGTCGAGATTGTCCGCAACGGAGGCAAAAGACGTAAGCTTAACCTCCCCGTATTCCACTGTTTTAACGGGGGAAACGGAAAGCTCAGGAAGTTTTTTGCCGAGGTGCTTATAAATGACTTCGCGTTCGGCAAGATATTTATCGGTTATTTCGCCGTACTCGTTGAGCGGTGCGTCCGCGTCGTAAGAAGAGCTTTGCACCAAAAACGTGTTTTTACCGTCGACTTGTTCGTAAACGGCGCCGTTCATGTAGCCGAAATTGCTTCCGCCGTGCGCCATGTAAAGATTGACCGACGCGCCCTCGTTTAATATCGTGTCGAGGTGAGAAGCGATTACTTTTGCGGAGCGGTGCGAATAATCCATATTGTATTTTACGCTTCTGCCGTTCCAGAATTCTGTAATCATGACGGGAAGACCGGGGCGCAGGCGCTTTATCATGTCGATGCTGTCTTTTGCTTCGTAACCGCGGAAATTGCCCGTTGCGAACAGCGAAGGTACAGACCCGCTTTCAAACATGAATTCGTCGGATTTCCATGCACCGTCGGAGGTGAACAACAAGCAGTTTAACCCCTCTTTTATAAGGTGATTTTTTACCGTTTCGAGATGCTCGGGGCAAACGGTGTAACCGCCGTACTCGTTTTCCGCCTGAACGGCGATAATGCAGCCGCCGTTTTCGGCAAGACGCGGTCTTAAGATTTCCGCGACTCGGCTTAAATACCTCAGTGCGTATTTAAGATATTCGGGGTCATTGCTGCGAAGCGCGCAGTTTTTATTCAGCAGCCACCACGGAAGGCCGCCCATGTCGCATTCGGAGCATATGTAAGGACCGGGCCGGACAATCACCTTAAAACCCAGTTTTCCGCATAAATCGATATAGGCGCCTGCGTCCAGCATACCCGAAAAATCGAATTTTCCCTCCTCTTTTTCATGGTAATGCCACGCCATATAAGTCTCAATGGTGTTAAGCCCCATTTCCTTCAGCTTTTTAAGCCTTGTTTCCCACTGCTCGGGCAAAACGCGGAAATAGTGCATCGCTCCGCTCAAAATTCTGAAAGGATTTCCGTCCAATAAAAATTTTCCGTTTTCGGCGATTAAAGAGCTCATTTTTTTCCTTACCTCTTCGGTATCATATTTTATTATGTAAAACAAGTATAACCGAAACGGATGAATTTAACAACTCGTTTTTTAACGTAACAGTGTCGTTTTTTCGCATTCGGAGTTTGTTCAGAAAAAAACTCCCTCTATAAAAATTTTGAGTCCTATCGCGACCAATATTATTCCGCCGATGAGTTCCGCCTTGTCGGCAAGCACCGCGCCGAACTTTTTACCGATAAATACCGCCGCAAGACTTATGACAAACGTGCAGGCGGCAATAATCGCGCAAGCGGCGAAGATATTCACTTTAAGCGCGCCGATTCCGTTTAATGCAAGCAAACTTATGCCGACGGCAAGCGCGTCTATGGAAGTTGCTATCGCCTGCGCCGTAAGCGCGCCTACGCCGAGGTTTTTGACGGTTTCTTCCTCTTCTTTGCTCTTTTTAAGCGCCTCGTATATCATTTTGCCGCCTATAAACCCCAGCAAAACAAGCGCGACGTACGGAGCGATAGATGCAACCGCTTCGGCAAACAACGTGCCCGCAAAATATCCGATCAGCGGCATTACTCCTTGAAAAACCCCGAAAAACAAGGCTATCAACAGTATTTTCGTTAGACGCATTTTCGGCTCGTTAAGTCCGTTTGTCATGCCGACCGCCGCCGCGTCCATCGAAAGCCCCACTCCCGTAAGCAAAACTTCCAGAATTCCCATAAATAAAACCTCTCCTTTATCCTTATTTCCGAATAGAAGAAATTATACGTTCACGGGCAAAAGCAAGGACATAAAAAAACGAGACCATGCACCTCTACCCGTGCATAAGTCTCGTCAATTACTATTAAACCCGGACAAACCGTCCATCGTGTGGATTTAACAACTTCGGTTGAAGCCGACTACTCCCTTATGGTAATATTATATTACCAAATCAGCTTAAGGTTGTCAACCTTATTTTTGCGTTTTAAGCCTGAAACAATACAATCCGCGCAAATGTTAGGTCTGAGTTGACTGTTTGCCGAACATGCCGATTAAACCGCATTTTACTGCGATTACGGCCGCGGTCTTAAACGAATCTGTCAGAAGCCGAATTCCGTGCGGCGTATGATATGATTCTGATAGCAAACGTCCAGCTCGCGGAAATAACCGCTCCAACCCCAGACCCTGACTATAAGATTTGGGTATTTTTCGGGATGTTTTTGCGCGTCAATCAGTGTGTCGCGGTTAATCGCGTTTATCTGTATCTGATGCCCGCCGAGGTCTATGAACGTTTTTATAAGCGCAGCGGTCTTTTTTTCTCCCTCCGAATTACGGAAAACCGTGTCGTGAATCTCTATCGTGAACGGACCGCCGTTGCATACTTTTTTAAGGTCTGCTTTGGTAAACGACTGCACGGCGGAAAGGGGTCCTTGGATTACCGCGTCAAGCGACGGCGAAAAACTTGAGCCGTATGCCTGACGCGCCCTTCTTCCGTCCGCGGTTGCGCCCACCTTAGCCGCGCTTAAAACGTATTCCATCGCGCTTCCCGTGCCCGCACGGTATATTCCGCCGCGGTTATTGGGTTTTTTGCTAAGATACAGCGCGAATTTATCCATTAAAAACGCGCCGAGATTGTCGACGTAATCGTCGTTGTTGCCCATTTTCGGAGAGTCAAGCAATTTGCGCCTTACATCCCCGTAACCCTCGAAATCCGCGTCGAGAGCGGCGATAAGTTCATCTGCCGAAAGCTCCTTCTTTTCGAAAACTTCCTTTTTTATTGCGGCAAGCGCGTCGGCGGCATTGGCTATTCCCGCGCCGTGAACGCCGAAGTTATTGTATTTTGCTCCGAGTTTGGATACGTCCCTGCCCTTTTCTATACACGGAAGGATAAATGCCGAAGTAAACACCGAATAAGGCGTGTAACGTTTGTTGCAGTCCTCTATAATGAAGTCGCACTCATCTTTGATTTCGCGCTCGACAAAACCTAAAAACTCGTCAAAATCGGCGGAAGAAGCAAGATGTTTTCTGACCGCTCTGTCCACGACAAGAGGAAAATTCATGACTCCTATGTTGGGAATGTCCGCCCCATAGCGCGGGACTATGAATTCCCAGCACGCCGCAACTGTGTAATTGCGCGCGTCTTTAAGGTCGTAGCCCCAGTCAACGAGTGCGTCTATAACCACGTCGTCGTTGGAATACTGCGGAAAGCCCAAGCCCTGTTTGGTAAGACGGGTTCCGCGCTCGTAAACCTTAAGCGGAGTGCTTTTGTTTACCCTCAGATTTATTTTGGGGTCTATTATTTTAAGTTCTTCGGAAGCTGTAAGACACATTTCGCTAAGCTCGTTGAACGCAGGGTCGCCGTTTTCGTCACAGCCGCCCAGCACCATGCTTTGTCCGTTGTCGCCCTGCTGCATACCGGCATACAAGTCCGTGTCGAAATTAAGCGATATGAAAAACAGTTCCGTCAGTTCAAGCAGTTCTTCGCGGCTTACTCCGTTTTTTACCGACTCTAGGTAATACGGATACATATACTGGTCGAATCTTCCGATAGTGACGTGATTTACATTGTTAAGCCTTAAAGCGTACTGCAGAAAATGAACGGTTACAAGCGCTTCGTAATAATCCCGTGCGCCGCGTAAAGGCACGGAGGAAAGAGCGTTATATAATCTTACGCAACCGTTTTTCTGAGCCTCGACGCGGTATTTTTCGGTTATATCCGCGCAGGCGTCAAACGTAACGAAAAGCGCGTCGTAAAACGCTTTTGCCTCTTCGTCGGCGTATTCGTACTTACTTAAAGCCTGTTTGCGCAAGCCCTCGATTCCGATTTCAAGCAACGTTTCGTAGTCTGCGGTAATGTTGCCCATCTTGAATATATAAGGCTTATTAACAGAGTCGTCAACGGGCAAAAGTCGGTTAAATCGGTTAAAACCGAACAGGTCTTCTTTGTACAGCACGGGCTTTTCGGCGTCAACCGCCGCTTTAAACAGCTGTGCGTTGCGCATCGCGGGGTGAAGTCCGCTTAATGCGCTTGTAAGATTTTTTCCGCCGTCGGCGCGGTTTTTTCTGTAGCCGCAGTCAAGCAGAAATTCCAGTCTTTTTTTTACGTTTTCCGTCATATTCGCCACTCCCCTTTTTCTTTTGACGTCGGACTTTTTTGCCGACGCCGATAACGCTTGATTCATTGCCGTAGCCTGCCGCGTTTTTACGGCTACTGCATTTTTATCTTTTTAGCCTGCGATTTTTATTGCGGCATGATTTTCTTTTAAAAGACGTAACTTTTTTTTACCGCCCATGCTTTAAAGCAAGGTCAAAAACTTTTCTCGCAACGTTACCTTTACATTTTCCGCGCGGTGACACCCATGCGCGCAAAAATGTTTTCACCCGTGTTTACGGGCTTGCTTTCGTCAAAGCACGGGCTGTATTTTTTCAGCACCAGCGCGTATTTACTGCCCGCAAACTTGTTGTAGGGCAAAGTTTCGACGTAATTTACGTTGTTTTCCTTTATAAAAGAGGCAATCGCGGTCAGATTTTCCTCCGTATCCGTAACCGACGGTATAAGCGGTACTCTTGTCACGAACGGCACTTTGCTGTTAGCAAGAGTCCTGTAATTTTTCAGAATCAGCGTGTTAAACGCGCCGCAGTACTTTTTGTGGAGCTTCGGGTCGATTATTTTAAGGTCGTACAAAAAGTAATCGGCCAGCTCAAGCACCCTTTGAAAGTTTTTTTCGGGCGCGTATCCGCTTGTCTGAACGGCAACGTGCACCTTGTTTTTCAAAAGTTTTATGCACTCGCAAAGAAAATCCGTGTCGAAAAGCGGCTCTCCTCCCGAAAACGTAACTCCCCCTCCGTTAAGGTTAAGAACTGCGGCATTCTTCAATATTTTTTCCGCCAAATCCGCGGGCGAATAGTCAATCCCGCATTTTCGCACAAGGTTTCTCGGGCATGCGTTTACGCTGTCGGCGGTAAGCTTTACTCCGTCTGAGGTCTTTATCCCCGCACGCTCGCAAGCACCGCAACTAAGGCACCCGTTGGGGCTGCGGACGTATTCGGTATCGGGGGATTTCCCCTCGGGATTATGGCACCACACGCAATCAAGCGGACAGCCTTTAAGAAAAACCGTCATTCTTATGCCCGGCCCGTCGAATGTGGAAAACTCCTCTATGGAAAACACTTTACTCATGATATGGACGAATTTTCTCCTGCATAGGTCACGCTACAATCAAATTATACGTCCGTATACTTTACAATGCAAGAAAAATGTTGTAAACTTATAGCCATAATTTTACCTAACGGAGAGAGGTTATGTTTTTCCATCAGGTGCACAATTCCATCGGCGGGGAAATTTTTAACGCTTTTGTTTACCGCGACATAAAATGGTATACCCACCTCCACCGCGGGTTCGAGCTGTGTTTCAACTTGTCGGGAGAAATAAAGGCGACGGCGGGCGACAAGGAATATACGCTTACGTGCGGCGACGTTCTTTTGCTTACCCCTTACCAACTGCACTCATACGAATCGCAAGGGCATTCCTTGGCTTACGTTGTGGTTTTTTCGGGCGGATTTGCGGACTCGTTTAACCGTTTCGTTTCGGGAAAAGAAGCGGTAAACGCATTATTGACGCCGTCGGAAGAAACAAAATCCTTCTTTATAAAAAATATGCTTAACGGCTTTGACGCCGCACTCGCGGAAAATTCGGAATCGGAAGCGATTGAGATAAACAAGCCTCCTGTTTTTACGATAAAAGCCTGCCTTTACGCCGTATTTGCCGAGTACCTTAATTCCACGCAATTCGTGGAAAAACCGCTGTGCAACAAGCTTATTTTCGACATTCTGGACTATATAGAAAAAAATTACGCCTCTGACATAAGTTTATATAAAATGGCAGATGCGCTGGGGTATGACTTCAGATATATATCGCGCATATTCGGTAAAACTTTCGGCATAAATTTCAAAACGCTGGTAAATCAGTACCGCTGCGACCGCGCAAAAAGCCTTATAAGCTCCACCGACGACACGCTGTCCGACATAGCCATGAACAGCGGCTTTCAAAGTTTAAGGTCCTTTAACCGCGTTTTCCTTTCTCTTACTGGTTACGCACCGTCGGATATAAGAAAGACGCCCCGCTGAAACGCACTTGACGCTTGCTCCCGCCCCGTCTATTGCGAAGTTTAAGGACCAACGGCTTGATTTTCAGGACTGCCGTTTTTTATTTACAGTCACGGTTGCGTTTACCGAAAGACGCCTGCACCATGCGAAAACACGGATAAATCACGCATAACGATTGACCGAATAAAAATTACGCGCGCACCGCCAAAATAATTGACAAACGCACGCAAATTTAGTAAACTGTAATAGCTTTTGCGGAGGTGGCGGAACTGGCAGACGCGCTGGTCTCAGACGCCAGTGGTTAATTCTCGTGTGGGTTCGAATCCCATCTTCCGCACCATGTCATACACCTATTGCAACCTCAGCCACATCGGTTGGACGGCAATAGGTGTTTTTCTATGTTTTGCCATAAAACCGAACGGGACCGATTATATAATAATTCAATAATGATTAACGGCGGCATTTTAATGCGCTAAAGCTGTGAAGGCGTACCCTGTTTGTTTTTTCGGGTTCGGCGTTGTGTTTTTATAAACCTACACATCGGCTTGGCGTCTTTCAGGCTGAATTTTGCAATAAAAGAAAAAAACAGGGCGTTTTTATGCGGTTTGTTTTAAATCCGAGGTCGCATAAACTTTTTACCGCCAAATAATGATTATATATGATTAAACCGCTCCCCTTTGACAAAAACCGATAAAGTTATTTATCGTTAAAACACCAGACTTAAAACGTTTTGTTTTTCCGCCTGATTTCGGGCGAATTTTTTAAATTGTTGGGCGGTAAAGACGATTATCTTTGACATCTGAGCAATAAAAGGTTATAATTAGACGTAAAACGTTTTCCGGAGGAATTATTAATGTCGGCAATCGCATTGGTGGGCGCCCAGTGGGGCGACGAAGGCAAAGGGAAGACCATTGACATTCTTGCAAGCAAGGCGGATATGGTGGTAAGGGCTCAGGGCGGCAGCAACGCGGGGCACACCGTGGTGGTGGGCGACGTTACATACAAGCTTCACCTTATACCCAGCGGAATACTTTACCCCGACACGGTATGCGTGATAGGCAACGGCACCGTTATTTCCCCCGGAGTAATCCTTAAAGAAATGGAGAACCTGACGGAAAGAGGCATTTCGCTTGCCAACCTTAAAATAGACGCGCGCGCGCACATCATTCTTCCCTATCATGTGGAAATCGACAAACTCAGCGAGCTTAAACGCGGCAAGGGCGACATCGGAACCACCAAAAACGGAATCGGGCCCTGCTACATGGATAAGGCGGAACGCACGGGAATCCGTATGTGCGATTTCATTAACCCCGAGGTTTTCCGCAAAAAGCTTAAATTCAATCTCGAGGTTAAAAACAAAATAATAACTGCGGTTTACGGCGGAGCTCCGCTTGACTTCGACGCCGTATATAATGAGTACTGCGAATACGCAAAACAACTTGCGCCCTTCGTGTGCGACACGTCGGTGCTTGTTTACGAGGCGATTAAAGCGGACAAATACGTTTTATTCGAAGGGGCTCAGGGTGCGCTTTTGGACCTTGACGTGGGCACTTATCCTTACGTTACCAGTTCTCATCCCACGGCGGGCGGCTTCTGCGTGGGCGCGGGCATAGGACCTACCCTTATCAAGGACGTATTGGGCGTGGGGAAAGCCTACACCACCAGGGTGGGCAAAGGTCCCTTCCCCACCGAGCTTGACGACGAAACGGGCGAGCGGATAAGGACCGTCGGTGCGGAATTCGGCACCACCACGGGAAGACCGCGCCGTTGCGGCTGGCTGGATATTCTTATCCTGAAATTTGCGGTGCGCGTAAACGGACTTACGGCGCTTGCAATTAACAAATTGGATACGCTTACAGGCATCGAAAAACTTAAAGTGTGCGTGGCTTACGAAAAAGACGGTCAAAGAATATACGACTTCCCCACCGATATTTCGGAGCTTGAAGGCTGCAAACCCGTTTATATCGAGCTTGACGGCTGGAAAGAAGACATAACGGGCGCAAAATCCTTTGACGAATTGCCCGCCGCCGCAAAAGCGTACATCGAGTGCATAGAAAAAGAATCGGGCTGTCCCGTAAAAATGGTAGGCGTCGGTCCCGACCGCGAACAGAATCTTTACAGATAAGCCTTATAAGCTTTACCTTAAACACAACGCTTAAGGATAAAATTAATAATTGCACCTGCATTAATTAAACGCATAAAAGTAAAAAAATAATAAAAGCGCGTCGCTCTTTGCGGTGCGCTTTTTTGCTTTAAGTCGATATACGTGTTTTAAGCTGATGCCCCTACTTCGCTTTAGTTTCCGTGCTTTGATTTGATATCGGTGCTTTGATTTATTAAACGATTACATAAAATCAGCGGCTACTCT
>ENA-ORNK01000317-ORNK01000317.1-human-gut-metagenome-genome-assembly--contig:-NODE-317-length-70098-cov-14.170652_pt1 | contig 70098 bp, 55 predicted proteins | sample MGYA00242115_ERZ509022 | MGnify/ENA primary metagenome ERZ509022 (study PRJEB26280, sample SAMEA2338690) | human gut metagenome | biome: human gut; feature: human-associated habitat; material: faeces...
CGTCTGCCCAGACGTAGTTCTGCTTGCTGACCAACGAGGCCGTCGCGGTGTATTCCCCGGCGTTCTTCGCCGTGTTTCCGGTGAGCGTGAACAGCGCGTTTTCGGGCAGCACAACGCCGGTCTGCGTCTCGCCGTTGTAGACAAGGCCGGTCACCGCCGCAGGCGGCGTGACGGAAGCTCTTGCGATCGACCATGCGATCTGCTTGTCGTCGCTCGTGCCGTCTGCCCAGACGTAGTTCTGCTTGCTGACCAACGAGGCCGTCGCGGTGTATTCTCCGGCGTTCTTCGCGGTGTTTCCGGTGAGGGTGAACAGTGCGTTCTCAGGAAGCACGACGCCGGTCTGCGTCTCACCGTTGTAGACAAGGCCGGTCACCGCCGCAGGCGGCGTGACGGAGGCGGGGGAGATGGTGAAGGTCCAACTCTCATCCCGAAGCGCGGTAAAGCTCCGATAGCAGTCGTCGCCGCTGCCGGAAATGGAGACCTGGTAGGTGCCCGCGTCGGTCGGAGGTGTGGAGCTGCCGTTATAGAGCACGGTGAACGTGCCGGTATACGGCGCATAGCCCGCAGGGGCCTCCAACGCGGTCACGACCGCCTCCTTCGGAGTCCCGTCATAGATAAGGTCGGTAGGCAGTGTGCAGGAGAAGAGCATCGCGGCCGCATCGCCCTTGGTGATGGTCAGCGCAATATCGCGCGTGACAGTCCCGGCTTCTGCATCATAGCCCTCGACGTTCGACCAGTCATAGTATTTCTTATCGTTGTCGCTGAGTGTATAGCGTGCGGATGCCTCGGTCGTTCCGACGGGGAGACGGACGTCATTGCTGTCCACCCAGCTCCAGCCCTCGGGCAGCTCGATCTCGCCCAGCGTTGTGCCGTAGTCGAAGGTGTTGGGGTTCAGCTCCGGCGTGTCCAGACTGGCAATCGCCGGATTGCGCTGCCATTTGAGCCCGACCTGATACTCCTGCTTATGGGTCTCATCGGTGAAGTCCTTCGCTGTGATCTTGAACGAAGCCGAAACGAAACTTCCGACCCGGTGACCGAGACCTTCAGACTCCATATAAACGAGCTTCGACGCTCCTGGCTTCAGTACAGCGGACTTCACATATTTACTACCCGGACTGTTTTCATTTTTCTCAAAATATATGGCGAGGATCCCGCCGCCGGACTTATTTTCCAGCTCTACATTCAGCGCGACCGCACCGGTGTTTGTGATCGTAAAAGTCTTTGTCTGACTCTTGCCCCACTCCTCCGTACCGTAGGTCACGGGATCAAACGTCAAATACCATACATCGTTTGTGTCCTGACTCACACCGGAGAAGCTCAGCCCGAAGCTGCCGCTCTGCACCCAGCCCGCGTAGAGCGTGGTGTCCGCGGTAATTTTCTCCATTGCATAAGCCCGTGTGCACGCTGCGTCGTAATACCAGCCGGTACAGACATAGCCGTCTGTATCATCCAGCATGGGGAGCTTCGCGCCGTAGTTTTTCGGGACAATGATCGGATCTGGATTCGTTCCGTGCCCATTGCTGTCCAATGTGAGCTTCCAGCCGGGAACGAGCTTTATGTACTTGCTGCCCGCATATGTGGTGAGATTCGGATAGGTGATGAATTCCGCCGTTTCGGCGTCCGCGCCGGCGAAGGTCGCCGCCTTTTCGGGATCGACATCTGCGGTACTGACGAGGTCGAACGCTGCCATCGTACCGGATGCGATCACTGTGCCGCCCGTCGCGGTCAGCTTGGCGGTATCACGAAGTTCCATGGCATACGGCTCGTTGAGCAGCTCGATCTCGCCGTCCGAAATGCTCAGCTTGGCGCTGGAGCGGAGCGAAACGGTTCGCCATGCCGCCGCATCGATGGTATGACGGAGCTTGCCGCCGCGCATGGTGAAGGTGGTGCTGCCGGTAAGGAAAAGCTCATTGCCGCCGTTTTGTGCGCCGTTGTTCTCGATCGTGCCGCCCGTCATCGTAATGGCCGCGTTCTCCGCATAGACCGCGCCGCCATAGCTATACGTCCCGGAGGCTTTGTTGCCGCTGATCTTGGCGCTGCCGCCGATCTCGACGGAGGAGGGCTTATCCTTTTCCGACGAGCCGACGCACGCATAGATCGCGCCGCCGTTTCTGGAGCTCTCGTTTCCTTCTATGACGGCATTGCCGTCGATCGTGAGTCTGGTGTCGTTCTTCACATAGAACGCGCCGCCATTGCCGCTCTTATTGTTCGTGATTTTGGCGCTGCCGCCGATGTGGACGGTCGCGTTTGAGGCGTAAATGACGCCAGAACCGCCGGTTTCACAGTTTTTGATCTCGCCGCCGGTCATGTTGAAGGTATTGCCGCTGCTGGTTATGCCGACGGCAATGCCGCCGAGATCGTTCGGCGTGGTACAGTTCTGAATGACGCCGCCCTCCATGTTGAAGGTCGTGTTCGGCCTGCCGAGGTTGATGACCGAGAGCGTGTATGTACCGCCGAAGCGGTCGATCGTGCCGGATTTCATCGTAAAGGCAGAACCCTTTTTCATAGAAACGGCACCCGCACGGCAGGTTTTCGTGACCGTCTGGCCATTCTCTTCTTCCTGATAGGTGTCGCCAAGATACGCAAAGGTCAGCTTACCGGTCTGTGCCGGGCTGCTGTCCATCAGCGTGAAGGAGGCTTTGTTCGTGTCGTCGCCGACGACGAACATGGCATAGCCGTTGAATTCCTCCTTGTTTTTCGCCTTCAGGGTGATCGTGCAGCCGTTCAGATCCAGCGTGAGATCGCCATAGACAAATATATTGCTGGGGGTGCTGACCTCAAAGCTCTGCGTGACCTTGGCATAGTGTGTACCATACTCCAGCGCGCGCAGCTGGCTTTCGCTGCTGATTTCTTCCCATGTCACATCATTTGGAATGTTCTCCGCGCCCGCTGTCACACAGAACAGCGCCAGACAGGCGGCCAGTACGATCAGGATCGCAAAAAATCGTTTCATATGTTCTCCTCCATCTGCACGTTCCGGCTCCGGCTCTCCGCCATCACCGTTTCATACCCTTCCTCCACCTGCCGCACGGTCTGCGCGACCACGGCCTCCGCCGCCGCGTGCAGCTTCATGCTCACCGCCGCGTCCACGACCGGGCGGAAAACCTCCTCCGGCACGCAGTAGATGCGGAAGCAGCAGGCAAGATACCTCCGCAGCTTTGCCTCCATTGTAAAATACAGGTCACAGGGCTTCGCCATGAAACCGCGTGTGACGCTTGCCGACGCGATATCCAGCTCATAAAAATCCCGCGCTGTCGCGCCGGGAAGATAGGGGCCGAAAATGCGCATCAGCTTCTCCGCCGTGTTCTGATAGATGAATTCCGATGTGGACGGCAGCGTATACGCCGCGGCGTAAAGCTCGCGCAGCTGCTCGGAGCATTCGGCAATGTGCATTTGCAGGCTCGTCTCCACCGCGTATACAAGCAGCGGGTCCGCCTCCGCGCCAAGCATCCGCTCGACCATCTCAAACTGGCCGGCGAACATCTGCCTGACCAGCTCCAGCAGCACGCCCTCCTTATTGCCGTAAAGATAAAACGGCGAGCCGTTGGAGACTCCTGCAAGCTCCGCGACCTCGCGGCTCGACGCGCCCGCGTAGCCCTTTTGCAGAAACACCTTCGCCGATGCGCTGAGTATTTTCCGCCGGGTCTGCGCGCCGCGCGCATGATTCGCTTCCCTCATGGTATTCACGCTTTCATTCACAAACTTATTCACGAATAAATTATAACGGAAAACGGCCGCGATTGCAAGAGGCAAAAACAGCGGGATGCATTTTGTCCGGAGATTCATCGAAAAAGCGCTTCAGATCCCGATTCAGCGCGCTCATTTCCTCGACCGCGTTCATGGCGTGGTCGGAAGCGCAGATCTTTCCGAGGCTCGTCGCGCATATGAGCTTGAAGAAGCGCAGGCAGGTCTTGCGGTACGCAGCGCCTTCAAAATCCGTGTCCGACTTCGGCAGAATTTCATGACCGGCGTTTCGAATGGCGCGATAGCCCTCAATATTGGCATCGAGCAGATGGCTCAGATAGGCCGTATCGCCCTTGAGCTTTTTCAGATCGCCGTCGGTCTTATAGCAGGCGAAGGCCACCGGCAGCACGAACGCCGCATGGCAGAGCAGATAGTCCCCCATGTTCGGCTCATAGGCCACCTTGTATTTCGTGCCGTCAAAAATCTGCCCGATCAGCCGCTCATTCGAGGGTGCGCCCGCAAGCTGGCCGATGGTGATCTTTTTGAGGTCGATGGACGCGACGCGGTCAGGCTCCCGGTGACCCGCCGAGGACGCAAAGGCAAACAGCACGTTTTTCTCCGGCAGCGAAGCGGCAATTGCATCTGCACGCACGTTGTTGCCCACAAAAACGATATTTTTCGTCTGGTTCGCGCGCAGCGTCTCCAGAATCGAGTCCAGCTGCGTATAGCGCAGGACGACGAGAATCATATCGTACCGATCCTCCGGCGCAAGCTCCGTCACGACCGGAATGCGGCTGACCGATACACGGGGTGAAACTTGTCCTTGATCCGCAAACCGTTTTTCTGTATCTCTTCCGCCCACCTTCCGCGCGCCAGCAGGGTGACATTCTTTCCGGCACGGAACAGATTCCTCGCCAGATTGCAGCCAAGCACGCCTGCACCGAATACCAAAATTTCATACTGTATTCTCCCCTTTCCAAAAGCAGTCTCCTGTTTTTCCGTAGTTAGAGTGCATGAACTCTCGTGCCTTTAAAAAGCTTCCCGCGGGAAGCTCCGGCTGAACTGCTTCTATTATAGCAGCTGTTCCGCGCAGCACAATAGGATTCTCGATTATAAGGAAGTTCTGATTAAATCAGCGGCTGTGGACGGCGAGAGGTTTTTCGTCAAGACAAGGTTTGAAAAACGTGGGAATACTGTATGTATTTCTCGTTTTTCAAACCGCAGAATTGGCGGAAAAGATCCGTCGTCCGCGGTCGGGGATTTATTCAGAGGTTCCATAAGTAAAATATTTTGCGTCCGTATGCATAACCGGGGCCAGCCGCTGGCGGCTGGCCTCCGTGCATATCAGATTGCTTTGCCCAGAAGAACCGGCAAACGCACCCGCTCCGCCGGTTTCTGTTCTCCCCTGTCTCCGCAGCCTCAACATGCCGTGGCTTCCTGCACCTGCGCTTTGATCTCAATCGTTCTGCCGCCGAGGCTTTCATAAATGCGGTGCGAAACGGAGAGCACCGTCCGGCCCTCAGACGCGCGGCGCAGCGCCTCCAGCACGCGGGCCTCGGTCTCGGCATCCAGATTGGCGGTGATCTCGTCCAGAAGAAGCACGGCAGGATCTGCCGCTGCGGCGCGGGCAATGGACAAAAGCTGCCATTCGCCCTGCGAGAACATTCCCTCCGTACACACCGTATCGTAGCCCTCCGGCAGCGATTGCACGGCCGCGTCGATCCCGGCCAGCCGCGCCGCGTTCTTCGCCATCTCCTCCGTGATCTGCGGGTCGCCCAGCGTGATCTGATCCAGCACCGTCCCCGGTACGCGGGAAAAATGCTGCTCCACGCAGCCGATGCAGCGCCGGCGCTCCCGGTCTGAGATCGCCGAGACATCCACGCCGCCGATGGTGACCGTTCCGGTCTCCGGCCGATAAAGCCCCAGCAGAAGCTTGAACACCGTACTCTTTCCGGCCCCGGTGCGGCCAATCAGCGTGACCTGCTCTCCCTGACGGACGCTCATGGAAAAGTCCCGCAGGACGGGCTTTTCGCCGTAGCCGAATGTCACATGGGACAGCGCCACGTCACCCCGCGTCTCCTTCTCTCTCGCTCCGGGAAGGATGCGCTCCGGCTGGCCGAGAAATGCGTCGATGCGCTTGACGCCCGCCATGGCCGACTGAATGGTCTGAATTTCCATGCCGAGGCTTTCGATGGGCGCGAAAATGCGCGATATGTAGTCGATGACGGCGACCGAGGTGCCGACCGACATGCCGAACAGGGTCAGAATTTTCGTATTGCCGGATGCGGAGAGCAGCATGACGACGCCGACCACCACGGCGTTCAGCAGCAAAACGACCGGGGAATAGATGGCGTCATAAAAATTGGTGCGCTCCATGGCCGTGTAGCCGTCCGCAATGCGGCGGTCGTAGCGGCGCTCCATGTAGCTTTCCAGTCCAAGCATATGAATGGTGCGGATATTGTGCAGCGTCTCCGGCACCTGACCGGACACCGCGGCGACGGCGCGGCGGTTATCCAGCTGCGCGGCCAGCATCCGCTTCTGCACGTGGCGGGTAAACACAGCGAGCAGCGGCAGCACCAGCAGCAATACCAGCGCAAGGCCGGTGTTTTTCACCGCAATGACCACCATGATCGAGAGGATGCGGCAGGCGTCCGCCACCATGCTGATAATGCCGGAGGTGAACAGCGCCTCCACGGTATCCACATCGCCAGAAAAGCGCGCGGCCACCTCGCCTGGGTTCTGACCTGCCAGTGTGCCTGCGAGCAGCTTCGTCAGCTTCCGTGACATTTCCGAGCGCAGCGCGTGGGTCATTTTCTGGCCGAACAGAACCAGCAGGCTTTCCTGCGCGGAGGAAAGGACGCCCTCCAGCGCGAGGCTGCCGAAATAGGCAAGCACTGCAAGGAACGTCAGCGGAACGCCTGCGGTCAGGCTGTCGATCAGACGGGCCAGCAGCAGCGGCGGGATCAGCGTCGCCGCGACCGACGCTGCCACACACAGGATCGTACCGAGCGTCAGCAGATGATGCGCAGCCGCCGCCATCCGAAGCGCGGCAAACACGCCGCTTTTATACCGATCCTTCATGCCGCCGCCCTCCTGTCTGGCTCTCATAAAGCTGGCGATACGCCGGGACGGACGCCATCAGCTCCGCGTGCGTGCCGACGGCCGTTTTGCCGTCCTCCATAAAGATCACCTGCCGCAGCTGCGGGAAGTGATACAGGCGGTGCGAGATCAGGAATACGACCTTATCCCGCGCGTAAGCCTGCAGATTCGCAAAGACGGTATCCTCGGTGTTGCGGTCCAGTGCAGAGAAGGGATCGTCGAGGATCAGAAGCGGCCTTGGATGCGCAAGCGTTCTTGCCAGCGCCAGCCGCTGCGCCTGACCGCCGGAAAGGCGCGTGCCGCCGCTGCCGATCACAGTATCCGGCCCATTCTCCATGCCGAGCACCTCGTCCTTCAGCGCGGCGGCGTCCAGATACGGCATCGCGTCCTGATTGCTGCCGCAGAGGACATTGTTCTCCACCGTGTCGGCGCTCAGCTCCGGGTCGTGGCCCAGATAGCCGATGGTCGCAGCGATCTGACGCGGCGTAAGGGCGGAAAGCTCCTTCCCACCGAACTTGACCGAGCCGCCATAGGGCGCTTCGCAGAGGAACGCCCGCCCGAGGGTCGATTTGCCGCAGGCGACCTGCCCGGTCACGCCGATGATGTCGCCGGGCTGCGCCGTCAGGCACAGGCCCGCGAAAACCGGCTCGCTGCCATAAGAAAAAGACAGGTTTTCGATCTTCACGCCGCCCGCTGCCGGAACGGTAAGCGGCTCCAGCGTCTCCGGCGATGTCATCAGCGGCTGGATGCGCTTCCACGAGACCTCCGCCTTCTGCACGGAGTTGAACAGCTTCGCCACCTTGGACGATTTGACCGTCAGCTTGGTAAAGCAGGAAAGGAAGGTCGTGAACGCCGCGATATCCCACGCGCGCCAGCCCGTTCCCAGAACGTTTTTTGCGCCGAACCACAAAATGAACAGCACGCCCGCGCCCGATACAGCCAGATACAGCGGCGGCAGAGCCGACTGCCAGACGCTGCTGCGCACGGCGGTCTGCTCATAGGCTTTGAGCGTCTGCTCATACCGCTTCTCGCGGGTGCTTTCGCAGCCGTAGATGCGGTAGGTGACGGCGTTCTGCACGCGGTCCAGCGTGGCCGCGCTGAGCGCACCAGCCGCCTTTTTATACGCCGCGCCCGCGCGCTGCACCGGTCTTTTCATCCATGCCGCGCAGACGTAGGACACCGGCGTAAACAGGAGACTGAGCAGCGCCAGCCGCCAGTCATAGACCAGAAGCATGACCGCGTAGCCAAGCAGCGCCACGCCGGTGTCAAAGACCTCCGTGGTAAATTTCCGCATTCCCTCCACGCAGTCGTCCACATCGGAGATGGCCTTGGTCATCAGCTCTCCGGCCCCCTCCCTTTCCAGCGACGCGCGGCTTTTCCGCACCAGATTGGCATACAGGATGCCCTTCATCCGGCGGTTGATGTTGTTGGCAAAGCGGCGGACATAGAAGCGCTTGACGAAGCGCGCCGCCTGCACCGTCAAGGTAACGAGAATATAGGCCAGCACCAGAAGGGCCATCCGCGCGGCAGTCTCGCTGCCGCCCAGAATGTCGGCAAGACACTGGGCCAAGCGCCCCTCAAACCACGGCCCGGCAAGCAGACCGACGTTGTAGATCAGGCCGGAAAGCGTGACAACGGCCAGCGGCAGCCATTCGACGCGGAAATAGGACGCGATTCTGTCCGGCCGAAACGTCTTATCCTTCTTCATCGTTCGTTTCCCTCCCGGTGCTTCTTTGGAAGTGCGGGAAGCCCGCGCGGCTCTCCGTCTTGGAGGCCGTATAGAGCTTGTTCAGCGACGCGGCAAAGGCGGAGGCCTCCTCCTCTGTCAGCACGCTCGTCAGATATTCATAAAAGGCCTCTTCGATCTCTGCCTTGGAGGCCCGCAGGCCCTCCGCCTTTTCCGTGGGATACAGCAGTTGACTGCGCCGGTCGTTCGGGGCGTCTCTGCGGATCAGATAGCCCTTTGCCTCCAGATTTTTTGTTCTGCGTGCAATGGCCGCCTTATCGGCATGCAGAAGCTCCGCAAGCGCCGCCTGCGTGCAGCCGGGGTTGTGGCGCAAGGCATGTATGAGGTCGATCTCCGCCGTGCCGACGCCCTCCTCCCGCATCGTGCGCAAAACCAGCTTCTCCGCCTCCCGCGCGATTTTTGTGATCTTTCGTTCCGTGATGTCCATATCCGCCTCCATGTTCTCAAAAACGATGTATATACATCGTTGTATGTGCAACAATTATGACATGATTTTTCTATTTGTCAAGAGCAGTCTGAAATTTCGGAGCGAATATCCGAAAAGCGCCCCCTTGCACAGACATACGGCCTGCGCAAGGGGGCGTTTATTCATGATTTACTCTGCGGTTTCGCGAAGCTTTGCCACAAGCTGCATATTGGACAGGCGCACCGCCGAATCAAAGCTGCCGGGAAGCTCGAAGCCGAGATTCATGCTGTTCAGCTTCAGATCCTCCATGGTGCTCTCCACGAACGCGCCATGCGTCCTGCCGTATTCATATGCCTGCCGAATGACCGGCATGAGGTCAAGACTCATCGAATGCCACTGACCGTCGGCCATGTGGCCGTTGATGAACTGCTCTTGCGGCGGCGCAATGATGAACGTATTGGTGCCCGGATCCATCTGGAAGGCCATCTCTCTGCGGTTTTCGTCCAGCAGATAACGGTTGTCCATATTGCAAAGGCCAAGCCACATCGCGTCGTTTCCGGCGCCGCTGATGTTGAAGTATACAACAAACTGCGAGGCGTGCAGGCCCGTGTCGTAGCCGTCCGTCCTGTTTTCGCATTGCAGCATACGCATATCCATCGTCAGCCACAGCGACTCCACCGACGCAAGTCTGAGCCGTCCAAGCTCCGGACGATCCCACAGAACCTCCAGCAGCAGATGCGACCATCCTTCGTCGGCGCGCCGCGTGTGCGAATACTCCTTGCTGGCGTTTGCGCGGAGCGTGACCTCGCTGCCGTCTGCGCTGCGCGTAAAGCTTCTGCCCGGGTTTTCCACGGTCAGGCTTCCGTCCGGCTGCGCGGTGATCGGGTCAGCCTTGCCGCCGCGGATCCAGTTGAAGCGGCTCCACCAGCAGGCAATGTTCCAGATCGGATCGGGATGCTCGCAGCCCATCGGCAAAATACCGGCAAACGAGGCTTTTTTGCTCACGATCCGAAGTCCCGCCGCCTGCCAGCCGCCGAACGCGAAGCGCAGCGCTCCGCGCGCATCCGTCGTCTTGGCGGTCAGGACCGGCATATTCTCGCTGTTGCGGAAAATGCGGAACGTCTCCTCACCGGCATAGGCGTGTACGATGACGCCAGCCGCTTCCCCCAGAAGCCGTCCGCTTGCCAGCACCTCGCCCTTGCGGAGCGCTGCCGCCTCGCCGTCTGCGGAGACGCAAAGCGTGATACCGCCAAGCTGCATCTCGAACGCCGTTTCATCCGCTCCCGTTCTTTCCAGCGCAAACTGGATGTGGCAGTCGCCGATTTCCGCGCCGTCCAGCACCGTGCCATCCGCGATTTTCTGATTCTCCGGAGAATCGTAAAGCGTGGGCGTCTGCGGGTCGCAGACCAGCAGGCCGTGCTCAAAGAGCGTGTCATACAGCGCTTTTCCTTCGGGCCGGAACTTGGACAGGCAGGAAATGCGCCTGCCGTTCCGGTCGTATGCCGCGGCTGTGATCGGCCCTCCGGATACCGCGCCAAGACTGGCGCGGTATTCGTGAAGCTTTCCCGTCATTGGGGATACTCAGGGCAAACGTGCGGCGCTGGCCGTCCCACTCGGCTTCGAGAGACACAGCTTCCTCGCAGGCAGTGGCATTGATCGCCGTTACCGCCACGCGTACATCCGCGTCCGGCAGCTGCGTCAGCAGCCGTTCGCCGGAATAATACCGGATGGAAAGGAGCTCCAGTCCCTCGTGCCCGATCGGGAACACCATATCCGACAGCTCGGACGAGGCGCCGTTTTCATCCACCGCCGCGACCCGGTAGGTCACATTGCGGTTTTCATCGCAGAACTCGCAGCCTTCCACCGGCGCACCGTTCACCTTCCGGTATTGCAGCCCGGAATAGTTTCCGTCGGCGGCTTCGTTGGGGCGGGCGTAGACATCATATCCGGCCGCGCCGGGAACCGGCTGCCAGCAGAGCCAGGTTTCTTTTTCTCTTTTCAGCGCGATCAGCTCTGCCGGCGGCGGCAGCCTTCTGTTACAATTCATTTGCTCATGCTCTCCTGCATTGTGGTAAATAGATCGTTTGGATCGGATTATTTGCTGCTTGCCCAGCGGTCATAGGCCTGCTGCTGAAGCTCGACCAGTCTGTCCAGATTGCGATCCTTCAGGCCCTGAACGAACGCGTCGAAGTTGTCGAGGGACTCCTCGCCGGTGACGAACTTCGCAAACATCTGGTTGTAGTAGTCGTCGATATCGACCTTAATCAGGGCGATTTCGTCAGCCTCTTCCGCCGTGTACTTCAGCGTCGGCCAGCCAACGTGATAGAACGGAACTCTGTGCTGTCTGGTAGCCTCTTCCAACACGAACTGCGGGCCGGTAGAAACCAGATCGGTGGACGGGATGTTCGGGAAGGTGCCGTAGTCGGCGGTGCAGCGCTGATGCGAGAACGTCTGATAGTCGTCGTACTCAGCGGGCCATGCATGCTCGATCTCACGGCCGCCCTCAACGTCCTTGGTGGACCAGCCAACGGTTGCGTCCTCTTCCCACATGCCGAGCGGCACGCCCTGGATGCTCCAGTCGGAGTGCTCGGTGTCATAGAACCAGTCGGCAATGCGCATGACCTCTTCGACGTTCTTGCACTTGTCGGTGACAACGAACGCGCCGAGCGGAGAAACCGAGTAAGCCGGCCAGATCTGCTTGTCGTTGTAGTCGCTGGTCATGGGATCCCATGCGTCATACTGGCCCCAGACCTCTTCCGCGTTATACATACGGACCCAGTGCGCATAATCCGCAAACGTGCCGTACAGGTTGTTGACCTGCTTTGCAAAGTACTGCTCCTCACTCTGCGTGAAGTATTCCTGATCGATCAGACCCTCTTCCCAGAGCATGTTCATGTATGCAAGGAACTCCTTGTAGAGCGGCTGCGCGGGGTTGTACTGGACCTTGCCGTCAACGGCTTCCATGCCGTTCTCGGTAAAGCCGAACGCCGTCAGGATGGGCGTCAGGTTTCTGAAATACTCGGTGTTGTATCTGCCGCCGAACGGGATCTCATCCTGTTCGCCGTTGCCGTTGGGGTCGCCGTTCTTGACTGCCAGCAGGTAGTCATGGAACTCGTCGAGCGTGGTGGGAACGGAAACGTTGAGCTTCTCTGCCCAGTCCACATTGATCCATGCGTGGAATCTGTTGGCCGCAACGGGATCGGCGTTCATGCCGGTCAGGTTGTAGATGTGGCCGTCGGGATAGTACAGGGATGCCTTCAGATCCGGATACTTCTCAAAAGCCTTGACCATGTTGGGAGTGTTTTCTTCGTTGATGTAGTCCTCCAGCGGCAGGAAGATGCCCTGTGCGCCGTAGTTGGCAATGTCGTCCTCGGTCAGAATGCCCGCGAAGTAGAAGTCGGGGTATTCGCCGGTCGCAAGGCCGAGGTTCTTCTTTTCCTGAAGGCCCTCGATGCTGACCATGGTCACATCAAATTTCACGCCGACATCCTCAGACACACGTCTGAACAGCCAGAAGCCGTTCCAGTCGCCGGTAGCGGCGCCCTGCTGGCCAAGAATGTGGTAGGTCGTGACCTCGCCGGTCGCGGCGTCGCCGCTGCCGGTGTTGTCGCTGCCGGTGTTGTTGTCGGTCGATGCATTGCCGTTCTCCGAAGCAGCGGGAGTCTCGGCCGGCGTGTCGCCGTTCGTCGTGCTGCACGCCGCCATGCCCAGCATCAGGCAGAGCGCCAACAGCATGGCGATCCATCTCTTTGTGTTTTTCATTTTCTATTCCTCCTTTTGTTGTCTATAATTAAGCGCCGCGCACATCGCGTTTCCATATGACACGGCGTTTAACCCTTGATTGATCCGATCATGATGCCCTTTACAAAGAACTTCTGCAGGAACGGATAGATAATCAGCATCGGGAGCGATGCAATGACGATCAGTGCGTACTTCATGACCTGCGCCATCTGCGCCTGCTGCATCATTGCGGTCACGTCGCCGGATACCTGCGTCGTGATCGTCTGCTGCTTAATCAGGATCTCCCGCAGGAACAGCTGCAAAGTTTGAAGCTCACGGCTGTCGAGATAGATCAGCGCATTGAAATAGTCGTTCCAGAAGCCGAGCGCCGCAAACAGCGCAATGATCGCAAGAATGGGTCCGGACAGCGGCAGAACGATCTGCCAGATGATCCGGAAGTCGGTGCAGCCGTCGATTCTCGACGCCTCGATCAACTGCTCCAGGATGTTGGACTTGATATACGTCCGGCAGATCAGGCAGTTGTACATCGAAAATGCCCCCAGCACGATCAGCACGAACGGCGTATTGTTCAGATGCAGATTCTTCACAACCAGGAACGTCGGGATCAGGCCGCCGCCGAACCACATGGGAATGGCCAGAAAGAGCGTGATGAATTTCTTGCCGTACAGATTGGGCCGCGACAGCGCGTAGGCCGCCATGAACGTGACCAGCACATTGACCAGCGTACCGCCGAGGGTGTAGATCACGCTGTTGCGGTAGCCCTTCAGGATCCATTCCGACTTGAACACCATCTTGTAGCCCTCGAACTGGATCCCCTTCGGGAACAGCACCACGCGGCCGCTGTTGACGGCGGTGGGGTCGCTGATCGAGGCGGACAGGACGTACAGGAGCGGATACAGCGCGGCTATGCCGGCCAGCACCAGCAGGATCGTAACGACCGTATCGAAGGCCCGGTCGCCCTTATGGATCTTTCGTTTTGCGTTCATATCCACCCTCCTCAGAACAAACTTGTCTCCGTCAATTTCTTTGCCACCTTGTTGACGATCAGCAGCAGGAGGAAGTTGATTACGGAGTTGAACAGGCCGATTGCCGTGGTATAGCTGAATTTCGCGCCCTGAATACCGACCTTGTAAACATAGGTGGAGATGACCTCGGAGACCTCCATATTCAGCGGATTCTGCATCAGGTAGATCTTTTCAAAGCCGACGCCCAGAATACCGCCAAGGCTCAGGATCAGCAGCATGACGATGGTCGGCCGGATGCACGGCAGATTGATGTGCCAGATTCGCTGCAGCCGGCTCGCGCCGTCGATCTGCGCCGCCTCGTGCAGCTCCGGGTCAACGCCCGACAGCGCGCCGAGATAGATAATCGACGACCAGCCTGTGCTTTGCCAGATGCCGGAGCCGATGTACAGACTTCGGAAATACTGCTTGCTGCCCATAAAGTCGATGCTCTCTATGCCGAGCTTGTTCAGCAGCACATTGACGATGCCGTTCGTCGGCGACAGGAAGTTGAACAGCATACTGACGATGACGACCGTCGATATAAAGTACGGCGCATAGGTCAGATTCTGGATCAGCTTCTTGAACCAGGGGACCTTCACCTCGTTGAGCAGCAGCGCCAGAATGATCGGCACCGGGAAGCCCCACAGCAGCGAATATACGCTGATCAGGATCGTATTGCGCAGCAGCGTCTGGAACTGCGGAAGATGGATAAAGTACTTAAAGTGCTTCAGTCCGACCCATGTGCTTCCGCTGATTCCCTTTGCCGGCATATAATCGCGGAACGCGATCTGTACGCCGTAAAGCGGAAAATACTGAAAGATCAGCACAAACGCCAGCGCCGGCAAAAGCAGGATATACAGCTGCCAGCTGCGCTTGATCCCGAGCAGAAACCGCTTGCGGCGGCTCTGGTCATTCAGATTGAAGCCTGTCCCATTCCTCTTCATTTCCACACCTCACTGACTTTGTCACAACTTCTCCGTTTTCCATAATGACCGCGCTGACCTGCATTCTGCGGCAGTCCGCGCGAACAAGCTCCCGTCCGCCTGCCCGGAAGATCACAGGCGTCGTCTGCGGGATGCGGAAGGTGTATTCCAGCTCCGCCGCACCCGGCTTCTGCGTTACCCTGCGTTCGGCATAGACCATTCCGCGAGGCGTCCAGACGCTCGCCTGCATACTGCCAAGCTCCAGCAGCTTCGGTTCGACCACAATTGTCTCAAATCCCGGCGCTCCGGCCTTGACGCCCAGCAGGACGTGGCAGATCTCATAAACCGGTACGCTGCTCCATGCGTGGCAGTCGCTTCTGGCTGTCACCGGATCCTCCGGCCACGTCGTCACGCCCTTCTCCAGAAGGGACTGATACGCCCGCCAGATTGACTCCTTCCACCGGAGCACGCCGGATTCGTCCATCGCGCGGCTGTAATAATACTGCATCGCGTAGGAGCAGCGGATCAGCGTGCTGTCCTTCGACACGCGCTCCATCAGCGCCTTTGCCGCCGCGCCCTCTGCACAGCCGCTCAAAACGGCCCAGATCTGCGCGTGCTGGCTGTGCTGTACGGACTCCGGCGTCGTCCGGTAATAGCCCGACGCGGGATCCCATACCGTCTCATTGACGCAGCGCTTCATCGCCTGCCATTCCCCGCGCCAACGCGCTGCCGCTTTGGGGCCGTAGGCCGCCTCGGTCAGCTCTGCCATGCAGTGCAGCGCATAAGCGTACATCATGCTGTAGATATAATGAACGCGCGGCGTATGCCTTGTTTCCGGCACGCCGAAGGTCGCGTTCCATTCGTTCGTCCAATCGACGAATTCCCAATAGCCGCAATTGCAGATCAAGCCGCTCTCGCGGTCACGCCGCTCCTCAAAGAATCTCAGCAGCCTTGCGCAAACGCCCCAATAGCGCTTTACAAGCTCCGCATCCGCAAAATACCGGTAATGCTGACGGAGCATGTCAATAAAATAGACGCCGTAGCCCGGAATAACGTGCCGGTCATTGGACGGCGCGTCGCAGTGGAGCATGCCGTTCGGCATCTGCGTGCTGGCAAAATCGAGCAGCGCCTTCCGCGCAAGCGCGTCGTCGCCCGACAGCGGATAGGTGTATACCGCCTCCAGCATCGCATCCATGATATATTGCAGACGCTCATAATACGGGCAGTCCATGTAGATATCCTGCATACAGCACAGCAGCGTGTGTATGCTGACGTTCCAGATCTTCTCCAGCCCCGGATCGTCCGCACGGAATGCGGCCTTCACATCCAGCGGATAGTTCGTCTGCCAGAATGTAAGGCGCTTCAAAATCACCGGCTGCTCACCCGCGCAGATACGCAGGCGCAGATAACGGAACGCGCGGTATTCAAACGGCTCATAGACGCGTGCGCAGGCGTCGAGGACCACCTCATCCGTTTCGCCCGTCAGGACGCCGCCGTCGCGCTGGTCGCGCTGGCCTTTGTGAAGCCGTCTGCCGTCGTCCTGATAATAGCACTCGCAATAGGTGTATTCCGCCTTTCCGTCGCACGGAAGAAATTCGCTGCGGACATAGGCCGTGACCATCTGACCCATATCGATCTCGCAAACGGCCTCCGTTCCGGCCGGAACAGTGACCGGCTCTCCCGTCAGGATGCCGTCGAAGCGGACGCCGGGCGTCTGGCCGTATACCGCGGCCGGAGAAATCGGCGTCTGCCGCATCATGGGGATGTCGCGGCGGTGCAGATTCCAGTTGCGCAGGATGCCGTATTCCATCGCGCCGTCGCCTTCGCCGGCCTGCTGGACCGGAACCGCGTCCGGCCAGCCGCTGTCGTCAAAATCCGGGAGCATCCAGCCGAGCGGACGCTTTGTAAAGTCCACGCGCTCCATATCACCCGCGTATTTTGCCATCCGCGGCGCAGTAAAGCTGTGGCCGTCGTCATTGTGGTATTTCCAGCCGCCGCGCGTATCAAAGTCCGCCGCGTCGTTTTCGGAGAACACGCACAGTCCGCCATAAAGCGAGGGCGCCAGCGCCGTCGGCCCGAAGGCAAAGCGCTTGATGCCGTCGTCGCCCATCGCATAGTGCAGGACCTGCACGCCAATGCAGTTTTCGCCCTGACGCAGCCACGGCGAAATGTCGATCGTATCGTAATATTTCCGGTATGCGTCACCGGACTCAGGGCCACGGCAAACATAGTGCCCGTTGACGAACAGGCGGTATCTTGTATCCGCCGTAATGTTAGCGATAACATTTTTACTTCCGTCATACGCAAAGCATCTGCGAAAAAGTGTCGATTCCTTTTGCCCGGATGGCTCAGCGTGCCGGTAAACAAACCATTTTTCTTTCATCTTCTTCAGATTCCCAATCTTATTCCCGTCATTTCTCTTCGTACTCACTTTTCACCCAAATCATATAATGATTGCGTTATCATGTCAATAGTTCGTCATAAATATCGTGTATTCTGCACAATTTGCACAATCCAGATTTGTGATAAATACTAGTTTGCGCCCTGTAAAGCGCCCCTGTCGTGTCCTGAAAGGCATCTGTGGCGCTTTTTTGCAGCGGATTCCTTCCATTTTGTGTAGTAATGGAAGCGCTGTCATTTTCAGGTCGTTTTGTGCCGTTTTCTCCGCTTCAAGGCGCAAAACAGCCCGCCGCTCCGTTTTCGGAGCAGCGGGCTGTGCAGTCTGTCAAAAAAAACCTCGTAGAGTTCCGCCGCGCACGGCGGAATAAATTGCAATTTGTTTTGTCCGGCGGCGTGTACGTCGGATAAAACACCTTACGTCCTGCAAGTGTGGAATTTGTGTGCCTGCGGCACACAAATTATACGCGCAGCAGGGCGCAAGCCTTTTCAAATGGGAAACCAGCGAAGTGTTTCCCGTTTAAGAGCGTGTCAAAAAACTTTTTTGACACGCTCAACACCCCGCCGCTCCATTTTCGGAACGGCGGGGTGTGTGTTATCTGTGAAATTGCTTCCGCTCAGAGGCAGTCGGCAACGGAGCCGCGCTCGATCACCTGCGGCGTCAGGATCATATCCGCCCCAAGGCCGCCCCGGAGCACCGACAGCAGCAGCCGCACCGCCTGTTTTCCCATCTCGACCGGATAAATCGCAACCGTTGACAGCGGCGGACGCAGCATCTCGCCGAAGCTGCTGCCGTCATGGCCGATCACTGAGATATCCTCCGGAATCGACAGTCCGCTTTCCACCGCCGCGTTCATCGCGCCGGCCGCGATCAGGTCGTTGGCGCAGTATACTGCCGTCGGTCTTTCCTCCTGCGACAAAATGCGCAGCATCGCATCCCTCGCGGAATCGATATTTTCATCGCAGCAGGCGATCCATTTTTCCTCCACCGGCAGCTTATTCTTCTCCATTGCCTGAAAAAAGCCGCGATAACGCTCTCCCCAGATGCCGTCGGTCTTGTCCACATGCGAAACGAAGCCGATGCTCCGGTGTCCGTGCCGGACAAGGCAGTCCACCGCCATGGCCGCGCCGCCGCCGTAGTTTTCAATGACGCGGCCGCTTACGCCGCCCTCGATCTGTGCGCCGATGGTGACAACGGGGAAGCTGCTCGGCGCATAACGCGCGATGATCCCGCCGAAGCTTTCGGCAAACGCCTCCATCATTTTGACGTCGTTCTGGCTCCCGGACTTTCCGCCGCGCGGCTTTTCCACACGGAATTCCACCGGCAGAACAACAAGTCCGCTCACGCGCTTATTCAGAAGCGTGGTCACGCTCTTGATGCTGCTCTCAAGATCGTGGCTGCACGAGAGGATCACATCAAATCCATGCTCCGCCGCCTCACTGTAGATGCCGGAGGTCATCAGCGAATACATCGGGTTCTCCACATGCGTTACCACGACGCCGATGGAGTCCATCCGGTCTGCGGACAGGCTTCTCGCAAGCAGATTCGGCTGATAATTCAGCTTTTTTACCGCCTCCAGCACGCGTTCTCTGGTCGCAGGCCGGACCGCCGGACTGTCGTTCATAACGCGTGAGACCGTGATTGGCGATACGCCGGCCTCCTTCGCCACATCGTTCAATGTTGCCAATTCCGTCACCTCCAGTTCGTACAGCTGCATCCCTGAGAAAATGTATGAATTTCCGTTGCTTTTCCGTTCATTTTTTAACTAATTTATCATACGCGGTTTCAGATGTCAATTGCAGATCGGAGATTTGTGCAATAAATTCGTGATGTTTTCGATATCATAAATAATTTACGTTATTTTTTAATTTAAGTTTTATTGACTTTGCACATTCTCAAGGGTATAATCCAAGCAAATCATATCGGTAAAAGGAGCTACCATATGCTGTATACCAAAAAAGATCAGCCTTTTTCCATGAAGGATTTTGAAAACCCCGGCAGCGAGTACCGCGGCGCTCCATTCTGGGCATGGAACACACGTCTTGACAGCGATACCATTTCGCGTCAGGTAGAGGTGTTTCATGAGATGGGCTTCGGCGGCTTTCATGCGCACGTCCGCACCGGTCTGGATACGCCGTACATGACGCCGGAATTTCTGGGCTATATGAAGCAGTGCTGCGCACTTGCAAAGGAAAAGCAGATGCTGCTTTGGCTCTACGACGAGGATCGCTGGCCCTCCGGAGCAGCGGGCGGCGCCGTAACGAAGGATCTGCGCTTCTGCGAACGGCTACTGCGAATGTCCCCCACCCCGCGCCCGGAGCTTGAGAAAAACCGCGCAGCGTTTCTTGAAAAATGCGGCCGCGGCGAGGAGGTCACCGGCTGCCTGCTCGGACGCTACCACATCCATTTGCAGGACGGCCTGCTCTGCGGCTATACCCGTCTGCCGGAGGATGCGCCTGACGAGGAGGGTCTCTGGTACGCGACGCTTGAGATCTCGCCGAAGTCCGCGTGGTTCAACAACCAGTCCTATGTCAATACGCTGGACAAGCGCGCGATCGACCGCTTTATCCAGCTGACGCACGACGTTTATGCCGATGCGCTCGGAGCGGAATTCGGAAAGACCATTCCCGCAATTTTTACCGACGAGCCGCAGTTCAAAACAAAGGAAACGTTCTACTACGCCGAGGAACGACGGGATGTGATCCTTCCCTTTACCGACGATCTGCCCGAGACGTTCCGCGCGGCCTACGGCTATGACCTGCTCGACTGTCTTCCGGAGATTTTCTGGAACAAGGCCGAATATTCGCAGGTGCGCTACCACTATCACGACCACATCTGCGCCCGCTTCGTCGAGGCATTCCCGAAAAATATCGGCGGCTGGTGCGGCAGGCGCCACCTTGCGCTCACGGGCCACGTCAACGCCGAGCCTACGCTCACCTCGCAGACCTATTCCGTCGGCGCGGCCATGCGCTGCTATCCGTATTTCCAGCTTCCCGGCATCGACATGCTCTGCGACTGGCACGAATTTGCGACCGCCAAGCAGGCGCAGAGCATTGTCCACCAGTATGGCCGCGAGGGTATGCTCAGCGAGCTGTACGGCGTGACCAACTGGGACTTTGACTTCAAGGGCCATAAGCTCCACGGCGACTGGCAGGCCGCTCTTGGCGTTACCGTCCGCGTGCCGCATCTGGCCTGGATGTCGATGGAGGGCGAGGCGAAGCGCGACTATCCCGCGTCCATTTTCTATCAGTCTCCGTGGTACCGCGAGTACCCGTTGATTGAAAACCACTTTGCACGCCTCAATACCGCGCTGACGCGCGGCGCCTGCCGCGTCCGTGTCGGCGTCATTCACCCCATCGAGTCGTTCTGGCTTCTCTGGGGACCGCAGCAGCAGAGCCACGATCTGGCGGAGCAGGCGGAAAAGGATTTTGACCACCTCATCCGCTGGCTTCTGTTCGGTCTGATCGACTTTGATTTCATCGACGAATCGCTGCTGCCGGAGCTGACCGGCGAAGAGGTCTCCGCGCCGCTCAGCGTCGGAAAGATGAACTACGACGTCGTCATTCTCCCGCCGATGCTGACCATCCGGCAAAGCACGCTCGATATTCTCACCCGCTTTGTCCGCGCCGGAGGCGACGTGATCGCGTTTGGCGACACGCCCCAGCTGGTCGGCGCCTGCCGGAGCAGCGCTGCGGCAGAGCTTTACGGCATGGCGCGGCACAGCATGTTTGACCGCTATCATCTTCTTCATGCGCTGGAAGCCTACCGTGAGGTCGATATCCTGAACAGCCGCGGCTTCCGCACCGACCATCTTCTGCACCAGCTGCGCAGGGACGGCGGCGAAGAATGGCTGTTCATCTGCCATGTGTACCGCAAGCGCAACGGCTATGAGCAGCCGGAGCAGATCCGCATCCGCATCCGCGGGTGCCTGATCCCGACGCTCTACGACACGCTCACCGGCGGCACGCGCAGCGTGGAATATCACCATGACGGTGGCTGGACAGTCATCGATCATGTATTCTATTCCGAGGACAGCCTCCTGCTCCGTCTGACTCCCGCAGAGCCGGGCGCTGCGGACGAGAGCTGCGGCGTCCCCGCCGTCCTGTCCGTTTTCCCGCCGGAATCCGAGTGGCAGGAGCTGCCGGAGCCGCACGCCTTCCATCTGAGTGAGCCGAACGTCCTGCTGCTGGACATGGCGGAATACTCGCTGAACGGCGAACCGATGCGCCCGCGGGAAGAGCTTCTGCGCATCGACAACGCCGTCCGCGAACGCCTCGGCTATCCGCGCCGCATGGATCAGGTCGCGCAGCCGTACACGATCACCGAACGCCCGGAGGCGCACGATGAGCTGACGCTCCGCTTCCATATCGAAAGCCGGCTTGTGCTCACCGGCGTGAAGCTCGGCATTGAGCGGAAGGACGTCCGCCGGATCACGCTCAACGGTGCGCCCGTCGCGCTGGAGCCGGACGGCTACTTCACCGACGAATGCATCAGCACGATTCCCCTGCCCGAAATCCGCAGCGGAAGCAACGAGCTTATCGTCACGCTCGGCTTTAACGAAAAAACAAACGTGGAATGGTGCTATCTGCTCGGCGCGTTCGGCGTTCTGACGCAGGGCCGCGCCAGCGTTCTGACTCCGATGCCGGAATCGCTGGTTTACGGCGATGTCACGCGCCAGCTGCTGCCGTTCTACGGCGCAAATCTCACCTATGAAACGGAGCTGACCGCCGATGGCGAGCACAGCGTCACGCTGTTCGTCCCGCGCTTCAGCGGCCCGCTCCTCCGCGTGTCGGTTGACGGCGAGGATCGCGGTGTCATTGCCTTTGCACCGCACACGCTGGAGCTTGGCCGCCTTTCCGCCGGAAAGCACCGCGTCTGCCTGCGTCTGTACGGCAACCGCGCCAATTCCTTCGCCTGCCTGCACAATACCAATTCGGAAATGATCTGGTTCGGCCCCACCTGCTGGCGCACCGAGGGCAATGAATGGGCGTATCAATATACGCTCAAGCCGTTCGGCATTCTGCAAAATCCGCGCATCCACCTCCATGACTGAAAGGATACTCTGATGGTGAAACAAAGCTACGCTCCCAACTGGGAAACGCTCTGGTACAGCCGCCCGGCGGAACGCTGGGTCGAGGCCCTTCCGCTCGGAAACGGCCATATGGGTGCCATGCTCTTCGGCGGCGTCGCGCAGGAGTGTATCCCGCTGAATCACGATACGCTCTGGACCGGCTATCCGCACGACGCGCCGAGCAAAACCGCGCTTTCGCATCTGGAAAGCGTCCGCGCAAAGGTTCTCGAAGGCCAATACCGCAGCGCACAGCATGAGATCGAGCAGTATATGCTTGGCGACTATGACGAATCCTTCCTTTCCATGGCAGATCTTGTCCTCCGCTATGACGCCTCCGACGCGCTTCCCGGCACCTACCGCCGTGCGCTTTCGCTTTCTGACGGCGTCCATACCGTGCATTATCAGACGGAAAGAGGCGCGATCTCAAAGGAAGCGTTCCTCTCCTATCCGGATCAGATCATGGCCTACCGCATGGCGGCCTCCGGCAGTGAGCAGCTCTTTCTTTCGCTCTCCATACGCAGCCAGCTCCGCTGCGAGCTGCACGCGGACGGCACGGATTCCCTCCTTCTGACCGGTGAAGCGCCCGCCTACCTCGCTCCGCACAATATGTACCCCGGCCTGCCGACGGTCTACGGCGAAAAGCCGGAGAAAAAGGGCATGCGCTTTGCCGTCTGCGCAAGGATCGTGCCGGAGGGCGGCACAGTCCGCTGTCAGGACGGCGAACTGCGGGTGGAAAACGCCTCCGCACTGACGATTTACATTTCCTCCGCGACCTCGTATAATGGCTATGACCATCATCCCTATACCGATGGCCGCGACGAGATCGTGCTTGCCCGCAAGGCGCTTGCCTCGCTTCCGTCCTATGAACAGCTGAGGCAGCGCCACATAGAGGACTTCCGTTCGCTCTTTGGCCGCGTTTCGCTGGCGTTCGGCACAAACGACCGCAGCGATCTCCCCACCGACGAGCGCATTGCCGCAGCTGCGCATACGCCGGACTATCAGCTGGCCGCGCTGCTGTTCCAGTATGGCCGCTATCTGCTCATCTCCGCTTCGCGTCCCGGCACGCAGCCCGCAAATCTTCAGGGCATCTGGAACAGCGATTACCCGCCCTACTGGAGCAGCGGATGGACGGCGAACATCAACCTGGAAATGAACTACTGGCCGGCGGAGGTCTGTGCGCTTCCCGTGTGCCATCAGCCGCTTCTGGAGCTGATCGGCGACCTGTCGCAGGCCGGCCGGAAAACCGCGAAGGAAAACTACGGCTGCCGCGGCTTCACCGTACACCACAACATCGACCTCTGGCGCAAAACGACGCCCGCCGAGCATCAGTTCGACTACATCAGCGCCGGTTATTCCTTCTGGCCGATGGGCGGCGTGTGGCTCTCGATGCACCTCTGGGAGCACTACTGCTTCACGCAGGATCGGGAATACCTTGAAAAATTCGCATGGCCGATCATGAAGCAGGCGGCGCTGTTCTGCGAAGACTGGCTGACGGAGCTTCCCGACGGAACGCTTGTCACCAATCCCTCCACATCGCCGGAAAATGCGTTTATGACCGAGGACGGCGAACGCTGCAACGTCAGCATGGCCTGCACGATGGACATGACGCTGATCTGGGAGCTTTTCACAAACTGCATCGCCTGCTGCGGCGTGCTCGATCAGGAGCATGCGTTCGCCGAGGAGCTTGACGGTCTGCGCAGCCGCCTGTATCCGCTGAAAATCGGCTCCGAGGGCCAGCTTCTGGAATGGTTCCGGGAGAACTGGAGCCTGGCCACCGCCACGTCTCGCATCTCGTCGGGCTTTATCCGGGCAGCCGCATCCTGCAGCAGGGCCGGGAGTACATCGACGCTGCATATCAGGTGCTTCTGCGGCGCTCCGACAATCAGAAGCGGCACGGCTGGGGCCTTGCATGGCTGATCTCGCTGTACGCCCGCCTTCAGAAGAAGGAGCTTGCGGGCGAATGCATCCTTGAGATGCTGAAGGACTCCGTCTATCCGAATCTGTTCGATCTGCACCCGCCGCTGAGTGAGCGCGAAACCATGGTGTTTCAGATCGACGGCAACTTCGGCTATACCGCCGGCGTTGCGGAAGTCCTGCTGCAAAGCCACTGCGGTATGCTCCGCCTGCTTCCGGCGCTCCCGGCCTCGTGGCCGGGCGGCTATGTCCATGGCCTGCGCGCACGCGGCGGATATACCGTGGACATCGAATGGGAAAACGGCGCTTTGACCTCCGCCCGCATCCACGCCTCGCACGACGGAGTCTGCCGCGTCTGCTGCGGACACAAATGGGCCGCGTTCCAGCTCTCCGCAGGAGACTGCATAACGGTTCTCCCGGAGCTGCTGACAAATGAAGAAAGTGAGGAAGCATAATGGAACGTTCCGCATTTTATTACCAGCTTATCCGCGACTACATCGGACGCTACGCCGGTCAGATGCTCTGTGAGCCGGACGGGATCCTGAAATACCCCTATATCGTTCCCGGAAGCCGGTTCTATTCGACCACGCTGTGGGATTGGGACTCCTGGCTTTGCGATCTCGCGCTGCACCAGTACGGGATCGAAAATCCCGCCTTCGGCGAGGATCTCTGCAAATATGAGCTTGGCTGTCTGGAAAACTTCGCCGACCATACGCTGGAAAACGGCTACATGCCCATTGTCATTCCGGTAAACGGTGAGCGCGTCACAAAGCTGCCCTGCGAAAACGGCTGGCCGAATATGCACAAGCCTGTTTTCGCGCAGCACGCCGCATTCCTGATGAATCAGGGTCTGGAGATCCCGCAGTTCGTTCTGGATAAGGCCGTCCTGTTTGCCGACGCTTACGCGGCGCACAGCCGCCACGAAGCGACCGGTCTCTACTTCTGGCAGAACGACTATGCCATCGGCGTGGACAACGACCCCTGCACGTTCTTCCGTCCGGAGAAAAGCTCCGGCTCGATCCTGCTCAACAGCTTTATGTACCGTGAGCTGCTGGCGCTCGGCTCCCTGTTCGAGAAAAAGGGAGACATGGCCTCCGGTATGCAGTGGAAGAAGCGGGCCAACGCGCTCAAGGCCGCCGTTTCCATGCACTGCTTTGACGAGCGCGACGGAAGCTTCTATTCCGTTGACCTCGATCTTCTGCCGAACGACCACGTCACCGGGCTTCACAGCGGCGCGCCGCGCACATGGGACTGCCTTCTGATGCGCTACGACGTGTGGAGCAATATTCTCCCTCTCTGGGCGGGCATTGCGACCGCCGCGCAGGCGGACGCCGTCATGGAGCGCTTCCGCGACCCGCGTCTCTTCAACGCCAATTATGGCGTCCGTTCTCTTTCCGCCATGGAAAAGATGTACGATCTGTCCGCCACCAACAACCCCTCCAACTGGCTCGGGCCGGTCTGGGGCGCAGCAAACTATTTGTCCTGGCGCGCCATGGTGAAATACGGCTATCTGGACGACGCGGAAGAGCTTGCGGAAAAAACCGTGCGCCTGATTGCGCAGGATATTCTGTCCACCGGAACGACGCATGAGTATTACCATCCCGATACGGGCGAAGGCATCCTGACGCCGAATTTTGTCAACTGGAACGCGCTGTCGCTGAACATGTCCGCATGGCTCAAGGGCGACCCGTACTGCGCTGATTTTTGATCGTGCCGCAAACGCGCACAGAATCGAGGTACTTTATGAAATACGAATATCTGAAGGAATATCTCCGTCCCTACTGGAAGGGCCAGCAGGTTTTCCGCGAATCCGTCCTGTTCTGCACCGATCAGAGCGGCGTGCAGCTCCCGGCAAGGCTTCTCTATCCGCCGGAGGAGATCTGCTCCGTAATCAGCGCGACCACGCAGACCGAGTATGCCGCGCAGACGGACTATCTGTTTGAGGACGGAAAGCTTCTCTGCGCGCCCGGCTCAAGGATCCCCTGTCAGCCGTATGCGGCGCTCTATCCGTCAGAGGCGCTGGAAAATCACTCGATGAACCGCACGGGCGGCGGATACATCTACTTCTCAGAAGGCCCTGTATTTCACCATATGCAGACGCTTGTGACCTACCGCCACGCCGCCTCCTGGGACGGCCCGGTGCCGGAGAACAAATCCGCCCTGCTGCCGCGCACAACATCGCTTCTGCGCAGCGGCTGTGCGCCGAAAATCCTCGTTCTTGGCGACAGCGTTACCGAGGGTGCCAACTCCTCCGGCCCCATCGGTGAGCCGCCTTATCTCGGCTCCTGGTGGCAGCTGGCAGGGGCTTATCTGGAAGAGACATTCGGCCTGACCATTCCGCTGAACAGCGTCGCCATGGGCGGTCAGATCTCGTCGTGGGGCGCCGCGCAGGCGCCGGAGGCCTCCGCAAAGTATCATCCCGACCTTGTGATCATCGCGTTCGGCATGAACGACGGCACGCATAAGGTCCCGCCGCAGGAATTCCGGGACAATATCCGGCGCACTCTTGACACCTTCCGCGCTGACCGGCCGGAGACGGAATTTATCCTCGTCGGCTCGATCCTTCCCAATCCGGAGGCTGTGGATTTCGTCGGCTTCCAGCGCGAAAACCGCGATATGCTGCTGACGCTGGAGGGCGAAGGGGTCGCCGTGGCGGATGTAACGCAGATGCACGAAGCATTCCTGCGGCACAAGGCCTACCGCGACATGACCGGCAATAACGTCAACCATCTGAACGATTTCAGCGCCCGTATGCAGGCGCAGGTCGTGCTGGCCACGCTCGGCGTACTCGATTGAGCATCGCGTGCGGGCTTGAACGGCGCTGCAAAATATTCCGACAAACAAAGCCGCTATGTGGAAAACGCCACATAGCGGCTTGCGCGTGTCAAAAAGTATTTTGACACGCGCGCAAACGGAAAATGTGCTGCCGGTTTCCCGCCGCAGCAAGCTTCGCATCCTTCGGCCCGCCGCAAGTATGCCGCGGCGGCAAATAAAAAAGGCTCCTGCCGAAGCAGGAGCCTTTGAAAACAGGTTCGACAGGAACTCAGCGCTTGCTGAACTGCGGAGCGCGACGGGCGGCTTTGAGGCCGTACTTCTTTCTTTCCTTCATTCTCGGGTCACGGGTCAGGAAACCGGCGGCCTTGAGAGCGGTACGGAATTCGGGGTTGACGCCCAGCAGAGCGCGGGCGACGCCATGGCGGATCGCGCCGGCCTGGCCGGAAACGCCGCCGCCTTCAACGGTGCAGACCAGATCGACCTTGCCGACCAGATCCAGAGCAGCCAGAGGCTGACGGACGACCATCTTCAGGGTATCGAGACCGAAGTAATCGTCGATATCGCGGCCATTGATGGTGATGGAGCCGGTGCCTTCCTGATACAGGCGGACACGGGCAATGGAGGACTTACGACGGCCAGTGCCGTACTGATACTGTCTTTTGCTCTCGTACATAGTCTGTTACCTCCTGATTAGTCCAAAGTCCAGGCTTCGGGCTTCTGTGCGGCGTGCTTGTGCTCCTCGCCCTTGTACAGGTGCAGACGGGTCAGAGCGGTTCTGCCGATAACGTTCTTGGGAAGCATGCCCTTGACGGCCAGCTCCATTGCGAACTCGGGGCGCTCAGCCATCAGCTTGTTGTACTTGACTTCCTTCAGGTTGCCGATCCATCCGGTGTGATGGTAGTAGGTTTTCTGATCGAGCTTACGGCCGGTCAGGATCGCCTTGTCCACGTTGACGATGATGACGAAATCGCCGCAGTCAACATTGGGCGTGAAGTCAACCTTATGCTTGCCGCGCAGAAGTCTGGCGGCGGTCACAGCGGTGCGGCCCAGAGGCTTGCCGGCTGCGTCGAGAACGTACCATTTTCTCTGGACATTCTCTTTTTTCACCATAGTGGTCATGTCTGTTTCCTCCGTTTGTTTGGAGCAACACCGCACCATTCCGGCGCGCCGGGCGTTTCTGGTCTCCGCCGCAGCCGCGCTGGGATCGTGCGGGGCTGCTCCGATTTGCATTCAAAAAATTTGACAAAAGTTCGGTGCGCGCATACAATAGCCTCGTAAACGCGCCTATATTTTATATCACATGGAAAAACCGGTGTCAACCGGAATTTTTGATATTTTCAAGAAAATGCAGAAAGAACTTTCAAATTCTCTCGAATGCTCTTAAATACTCCCGTATTCTCGAAACGCAAATTACTTTTTGGAGGCAATGCGCCATGCAGAAGCTGATCGGCCAGCTCCGCCGCTGTGTGGAGGACTATCATATGATCTCGGAGGGCGACCGCATCGCGGTCGGCGTTTCCGGCGGAAAGGACTCGCTGACGCTGCTCGTCCTGCTGGCGGAGCTGCGGAAATACTATCCGAAGCGCTTCGAGCTGGAGGCGCTCACGGTGGATATGGGCCTCGACGGCATGGATTTTTCGCCCGTCGCGGCGCTTTGCGCGCAGCTTGATGTGCCGTACGCCTGCAAGCACACGCAGATCGGCCCGATCATTTTCGATTACCGGAAGGAGAAAAATCCCTGCTCCATGTGCGCCAAAATGCGCCGCGGCGCGCTGAACGATCTGATCGCAGAGCACGGCTTCAACAAGGTCGCGCTGGGGCACCATTTTGACGACGCGGCGGAAACCTTCCTCATGAGCCTTCTGTACGAGGGCCGCATCGGCTGCTTTGAGCCGGTCACCTATCTTTCCCGGAGCGGTGTGACGCAGATCCGGCCGATGCTCTATATCGGCGAGAAGGCCATTGAGCACTTTGCACAGAGCCGGCAGCTCCCGGTTGTACACAATGTCTGTCCTGCGGACAAGCATACCAAGCGTCAGGAGGTCAAGGAGCTGATCGCGCAGCTCCAGACACAGTATCCGGATCTCAAATCGAAGATCTTCGGCGCGATGCAGCGTCTGCCGCTGCCGCAGTGGGGTCCTGACGCGCCAGAGGCGTCAAAGCACGGATAAAATGCCCGCGCTCCCGTAAAAGTTGTGCAAACCGCCGAAAAGCAGGCTTGCGCTATGCGTTTTCTTATGCTATACTGTAAAAAACGGTCGAAGGAGTGTGGCAATATGCGAAGATCCAGACGCCTCTGTGCGCTGCTGGCGGCGCTGCTGCTGAGTCTGCTGCTGGCAGGCTGCGGCGGGAGGATCGTCCACTGCGACGGCTGCGGCAGGGAGCTTCGCGTCAGCGACAGCTCCAATGTGGACGAAAGCTGGACGATTCTATGCAGGGACTGCGAGAAAAAGGCGCAGCTTGGCGAATAAGCGAACCGTGCGTACAGAATATGTACGCACGGCTTTTATTTTGCGCTTCTCGGCGAAACGGAGAAGAGCTTTTTATAGGCCCTCGCAAACGCGGAATAGTCCCGGAAGCCGCAGGCATAGCAGGCCTCCCCCACCGGCACGCCGGCCGAAATGCGGTCGCGCGCCAGCATCAGGCGCTTGGTGACGACATAATTGTGGATGGTGTAGCCGGTCTCCTCCTTGAAGCGGCGCATCATGTGATACTTGCTGATATAAAACCGCCCCGCCAGCTCGTCGATGCTCAACTCCTCCGTCAGATGCGCGGACAGATACTGCAAAATGGCGACGACCTTCTCGTCGCAGGCCGTGGAGCGGATGGCCTCCAGCCGGTTTTCCTCCATGCCGCGCCGGACGCCGATCAGAAACTGCAAAACCAGCGCGCGCTCCAACAGCGTCCTTCCGAACGCCTGCGACGGCTGCTCCCGTTCCAGTGCCAAGAGCGCCCCCAGAAGCGCACGGCGTTCCGCTCCGGGCCGGAGTACGAACATAAATTCCGCCTGCGCCTTTGTAAAGCACGCCTCCAGATCGCAGTCCGGCGTTCCCGCCGTGCGGAGGAACTCGGGAGATATGTAGAGAATGATGCGCTCATACGGCGCGCCGGGCGCGATCTCCGGCCTGTGGATGCAGCCGCTCGGGACCAGAATAAGGTCTCCCGCTTCGAGCACATAGCTTTTGCCCTCGATCCCGTAGGAAGCGGAGCCGGAGAGAAAGGCAATGATCTTATGGAAGGTATGATAGTGCCAGTCCACCGGCGCGTTCATTGCCTCATCCAGATGGAAGAGCCGGAAATCCTCGTGCAGATATCCGCGCTGCTCATAATTCTGCTGCTCCATGCAAGGCCCTCCTCTGACTTTCCTGATCTCAGTATAGCACAAATTGCGCACTTTGTGCAAGCATCTATGGAAAAAGCGCCGCCCGCATCCGCAGGCGGCGCTTTCCTTTTCGCTTCAGCCGGTGAGCGTCAGGACGCCGAGCGCCAGCACGAACATCACAAGACTGAGCAGCAGGAACACGATCATTCCCGCGTTGAGATACGCCGCGCGGCGGCACTGCCTGCGCGGAAGCTCCTCCGGAGCCGGGAACAGGACGAAATGCCGCGCCCGCCGCAGCAGATAAATAAAGCCCCAGATGGTGAGCGCCAGAATGCACAGCCCATAAACCGCGACGATCCGCCCCGGGCCGGAAAGCGTTTCCGCCGCGCTCTCCACGCCTTCGGCCAGCGAGTCCGCATTTTCCGCAGCACTTTCCGCCTCCGAGAAGCCGGGCAGGAAATTCGGCAGGGAGCCGATGAAATTGATGCTCATATGCAGCAGGATCGTATACCGCAGCCTTCTCGTGCGCGTATAGACATAGGCCAGCAGCACGCCCAGCGCAAAAGCATAGAAAAACTGATAGAAATTCATGTGGAACAGGCCGAAGGCAAGTCCGGAATAAAGGATCGCCGTCTTTTCGCCATACTGGCTGCACCGGTCGATGATCTGACGCCGGAAGAAAAACTCCTCGCCGAGCGGCGCGATCAGCAGTGCGGAAAGCGTCATCAGCGGCGCGTTTTCCTCCGCAAGCAGATCCAGCATGTTTTCCGCAAGTCCGCCGGACAGGCCGTTGGAGACCATATTGCCGATCAGGCTGCCGATGTAAAGCAGCGGGAAACAGATCAGCAGCAGCTGGAAAAACGTCTTTGCGGAAAGCAGCAGCGGCTCCGGCCTTTCCGCCGGGGCCTTGCGCAGGATCAGGAGCGCAAACGGCATTCCGAAAAGATAGATCGGCAGGAAATTGGACAGCAGGAAGTACCACCATGTGCCGCTGACGTCGTGTCCGGCGGAGGCAAGCACCGCGCCGAGCAGCGCGATCAGAACGGCTCCGATCTGCGCGCCGACCTCCAGCACAACGAGGCTCCATCCCAGCCGGAGATAGCTTTTTCGGGCGTGCATGAGCGATAAGGTTTCCTGCGGCTCCATAGTGCGTCCTCCCTGCGTGTTCCGGCCCCTCGGGCCGATTCGGGAAAATTCCCGTCAAGACCATGATACCCTGCGTTCCCGCGCGTGTCAATGCCGCGTTTCCGAATGCAGGAAAAATGCCGAAAGCGGGACGGAAAAACTCCGTCCCGCTTCGCGTATGCAGTTTTTATTCCTCGTCGAATTGCCGCAGGCCCGCGACCTCAGAGATCGGGAGCGTGAAGCAGATGGCCCCGGCCTTGGTGCCGGTCCCCGCGTTCTGGCTGACCGAACGCATGATCTCCGCCTTCTGCTTGCTGGAGGCAACGATGTAGACCATGTCCTTTTCCTGCGCCAACGAGACGCCGAGGAATTTTTCGCTGACGGCTGCACCGGTGCCCTTTGCGTGCAGGACGGTGCCGCCTCTGGCCCCGGCGGCGCGCGCCGCGTCCATGACCAGCTCCGAATAGCCCTCGTTCAGAATGACGACGATCAGTTCATATTCAAAATCCATGTCCGGTTTTCCTCCTTCCAGAGCCTTTCCGCCTGTCAGGTAGGCCAGCGTCCGTCCGCCGGCCACGCTCTTGAGCGGAATGGCCATCATGATCCCGTTGCCGGGAATGTCGATGTACAGCTTCAGCTTGGCCTGCCGCATGAGTCTGCGGACGCCTGCGGCGTCGGTGACTGTGCTGACGACGGCCTTTTCGCTGCGGTCAAGGTTGTGCAGCGAGAGATGCTCGCTGGTGGCTGTGCCGCGTGCCAGATTCGTCAGCACCATCGGCATGTTCAGCTCCTTGCAGATATCCAGCAGCGTCTGCGATTTTTTACGTTCGGTCACGCCGATCATATAATAAAGCTCCATTATGCGACCTCCCAAAGCTCGATCACGTCGTCGTCTGCGTACTGCTCCATGAGCGTCTCACCAGCCGTGCTGCGGCGGCTCTTGACGACATAGATCACGCCCATGATCTGCACGGTGATGAGCGGCATCATAGCGACCATGGCGACCAGACCGAAGGCGTCGGTCATGACGTTTCCGTCGACGGCGACGCTCGCGCCCATTGCGAAGGGCAGCATGAAGGTCGCGGTCAGCGGGCCGGAAGCCACGCCGCCGGAGTCAAACGCGATGGCCGTAAAGGTCGGCGGGACGAAGAACGCCATGACCAGCGCGATGATATAGCCGGGCACCATGAAATACAGAATGGGAATGCCCGTCAGCACGCGCAGCATCGCAAGGCCGTTTGCCGCCGAAACGGCGATCGAAAGACTCAGGCCCATCGCCTTCGCGGAGATGGCGCCTGCGCTCAGCTCCTCGACCTGCTTGTTGAGCACATGGACGGCAGGCTCGGCATTGATGATAAACCAGCCCATCAGCATCGCCAGCGGAATGAGCAGATACTTTGTCCACCCGTCCGCCAGCGCGCCGCCGAGCACATAGCCGAGGGACGAGAAGCCGACGTTCACGCCGGTCAGGAACAGCACCAGGCCCACATAAGTCAGCGCGATACCGACCAGGATCCGCTGGAACGGGCGCTTTTTGATGCGGAGCGCAAAGAACTGGAACAGCAGGAAAAAGACAAAGATCGGCAGCAGTGCGACCGCAACCTCCGCGAGGTAGGTCGGAAGCTGCGCGATGTACTCCGCCCCGATCTCCCGGGTCGTCTCAAAATCGCTGACAAGGATCTCCGAGGCGGTGCTTCCGCTGTTATCGTAGACAAAGCCGAGGATCAGCACCGAAAGGATCGGCCCGATGGAGCAGAGCGCGACCAGACCGAAGCTATCGGATTTCGCGTTCTCGTCGCTTCGGATGGAGGCCACGCCGACGCCGAGCGCCATGATGAACGGCACCGTCATCGGGCCGGTCGTGACGCCGCCGGAGTCAAATGCGACAGAAAGAAAGTTCTGGTCGGAAAAGGCGGCCAGAGCGAAGATCACAGCATAAAAGAAAACCAGAAGCCACTTCAGTGGGATCCGGAACAAAATGCGCAGCATACTGATCGTCAGGAACAGTCCGACGCCGACGGAGACGGTGACGATCAGAACGGTCGTGTCGATCTCCGGAACGTTTTTGGCCAGCACCTGCAGGTCCGGCTCCGCAATGGTAATGATTACGCCGAGCACAAAGCTTAGAATCAGGATCACGCCCAGCTTTTTTGAGCGCGTCATCTGTGCGCCGATGTGGGTGCCGATCTGTGTCATGGACAGATCCGACCCGACGGTAAACAGCCCCATGCCCAGAATAATCATGACCGACCCGATCAAAAATGACAGCATCAGGCCGCTGCTGACCGGGATCAGAAACAGACACAGCGCCGCAACGATCAGCGTGATCGGCAGCACAGAGGCAATGGACTCGCGCATTTTCTCGATAATTACATTTCTCTTCGGCAATTGCATCCTCCTTCACAGCTGGAAAATATTCTATAAGATCAGTATACTGTATATTCGCCCGGATTCAAAGTTAAAAATTGTGAACATTTTTCTTTTTGCGGAAAAGCCGCTTTTTCGCTGAAACAGGTTCCAAAAGCGCCGCGCCGCCCTCCCTGACAGTAGGACGGCGCGGCTGTGAAAATTTCCTCAGCACTCCCGCGTACTGACCGCCGCGCGGTAGGCGCGCACCTCCGGGATGGTCTCGCCGTCGATCTGGAGCGGCTTCGGCGCGTCGAATTCCACCGTGATTTCCCGTCCCGTCAGAACCTCCACGACCTTTTCCTTTTTGACGTGCTCACCCTTGAAGATGGACGGAAACACCATGAGCGCCTGAAGCTTCCGCGGGCTGTGGTAGACCATGACCGACAGCTGCTTCGGCTGCGCAAGGCGGTCCTGCTGCGGCGTCGGGATCATGCCGCCGCCGTAATGGCGGCCGTTCATGACCGGCGCGAGCCAGACGTGCCGGTAGGTATGCGTCACGCCGTCCACCGTGACGGTAGCCGACGCCGGCTTATAATGGAACAGGAGGCCCTTGATCGCGATGGCCGTATAATTGACGGGCTTCGAGGAGGTCTCCCGCTGGCGGTCGCCCTCCAGACAGCAGTAGCCGTCGATGCCGTAGCCGATGCCGTTCAGGAAATGGTACGTCCGCCCCTTGATCGTCACCGTCGGGAGATCGTCCAGATACCTTCGGATGTTGACGGGCGCGTCGCCGGGCTTTCTGCCGAGATCCGTCCAGAAATCGTTGCCCGTTCCGGTCGGCGCGTACCACAGCTCGTCCGGCAGCGGAATATCCGCCGTGTCGTTGAGAAGGCGGTTCAGCGTCCCGTCGCCGCCTGTCAGGAAAATGCGGTCCCCTGCCGGTACGGAGGCGAAAAATGCGCCGTAGTCATGAAGCTGCGTCAGATCGGTGAGCTGCGCCGTCCCGCCCGGGAGGCTCTGCGCCAGCTTTTCCGCCCGCGCACGTCCGCTGCCGCCGCCCGCAAGCGGATTATACAAAATGTGATCGTTCATGTCCTTCCTCTTTTCCGCACGCCGCAGCGGAGCCTTCTCCGCAGCAAGCGCGCCTTCTGTGTTTTTGCCCCATGGCGCAGCCGGAGGCGCCTGTTTTTCTTTATCCTATAAGGCCCGCCGCAGCGCGGCAATGGCTAAAACACACGAAATGTGGCGTTTTGGGACAAATGCCCGCAAATGTGGCATTTGGTAACACTGCGGCAGAAGTTGTCCGTTTTCATCGGCCCGTGTCCGTGCTATACTGGCCCGTATAAAAAGGAGGTGGCTGCTGTGCGCTCTGTTGCACCCATGAAAGCGGCGAAAATCGGATATCTGGTCATTTCCGGCCTTTTGTGCGCGATGGGCATTCTGATCATCCTGCACCCGGAGACATCCATGCATACGATCGGCATTCTTTGCGGGCTGACGCTGATCGTGTTCGGCGCGATCAAGCTGGTCGGTTATTTTTCGAAGGATCTGTTCCGGCTGGCGTTTGAAAACGACCTGTCCTCCGGCATCCTCATGCTGGTGCTGGGGGCCAGCCTGCTGCTGCACACGGAGGGCTCGCTCTCCTTCTTCTGCACGGTGCTCGGCATTCTGATCCTGACGGACGGACTTTTCAAGGTGCAGATCGCCGTTGAGGCGCGGACGTTCGGCATCCCCCAGTGGCCGCTGCTGCTGGCTGCAGCGTTCGTGACGGCGTGCTTCGGCTGCGTGCTGATCTTCCGGCCGAGCCTTCAGGTGCAGCTGATGGGCCGTCTGCTCGGCGTGTCGCTGATTCTGGACGCGATCCTGAACACGATCACCATGCTCACGACGGTCAAGATCATCCGCAGCCAGCGTGCCGCCGAGAAGGAGGTCCCATGCGTGTGATCGGATGGCTCCTGCTGGGGCTGCTGGCCATATTTGCGGCTTACTGTCTGCTGCTGGCTGTCAGCGCGCTGCTGGTCAGCACAAAAAAGGAATACCGGCACGATTCGCCGTTCTATCGCTGGCTGCTGGACAGCTCCATCCGGCTGGCCGTTCCCATCCTTCGCATCCATGTGGACGTCCGGGGATTGGAGCAGCTTCCGCAGGATACGCCGGTCTTTTTCGTGGGCAATCACCGCTCGAATTTTGACCCCATCCTCACATGGCACGTCCTGCGGAAATACCGGATCGGCTATCTCTCCAAGGCGGAGAACTTCCGCATCCCGCTCTATGGCCGGATCATCCGCCGCTGCGGCTGCACCGCCATCGACCGGGAGAATCCGCGCAACGCCGTCGTGACGATCCGCGCCGCCGCAGACCGCCTGCAAGCCGCAGAGGGAAGCGTCGGCGCATACCCGGAGGGTACGCGGAACAAGGCGGCAGTCGGGCTTCTCCCCTTCCACAACGGCCTGTTCAAGGCCGCGAAGTGGGCGCATACGCCGATCGCAGTGCTGGCACTGGACGGGACGGAAATGATCGCAAAAAATTATCCGCTGCGTTCCACGCGCGTCACGCTGAGCGTGGCGGGCGTTCTCACAGCGGAGGAGGTCGATGCCATGAGCACGGCGGAGATCGGCGCGAGGGTGCGCGCGCTGCTGGAGGCGGCGCTTCCGGATGCGCGGTCCCAAACCTTTGAAGGAGCAGGCATATGACGGAGATCATTGCGCGGCGGCAGTTCGCGCCGCTTTATATCTGGCTGGACATCGCGTTTCTGTGCGTATTTCTGGCGCTGCTTCTGTGGAAGCGGAAGTATATGACCGTACTCGTCGGACTGGTGATGGGCCTTGTCTACATGCTGGTGGACTACGGCATTTTCCATCTGGTCTGCCATTCGCGCAGCATTTCGGCAGGCTACAGCCTGTTCTGGGTGCTGCTCTGGATGTCCATGAGCTACGGCTTCACGAATTTCACATGGATCTGGCTTTGGCTGTCGAAGGACGAGCATCTGCTCGAATGGTCGCTGCTGATCCTCGGGTGGTGGTTCTGCTGTCCGCTGCTGACGCAGACATTCGCGCCGGAGGCCGTGCCCATCGTGATCGAGCGCACGACCGGCGCGTATCACGGATACATGGCGCTGATCCTGTTCGCCGGATATCTCGGCGCGATCCTCTACAACCTGCGCCAGCGCGGCAGCGCCTTCCGCATCGACCTTCTGTGGCTGCTCGCCATCGGCGTTCTGGTGCAGTTCGGCTGGGAGGCCGGATTGCTGCTGGGCGGCATCCGCAGCGCGGGCTTTGCGTCCTTTGGCGAAAAGCTCCGTACTCTGACCGTCAACTCTCTGCTGGAAACGAATCTCGGAATGCCATATGTCTACGCCATCTTTACGGCGTACTCCGCAAAATTCACCGAGCAGCTCCGCAGGCGCGCTCACCCGCTCTCCTTCTCCGCGCGCATCGCGGAGAATAACCGCGAACGGCCCGGCCGGGCGCGCGGTGCCTCCTGAAATATCAACAGCCGGAGATGGGAAACCCTCTCCGGCTGTATTTTTATCTGTTTATTCCGCTCTTTCGATCGTCCCGCCGCCGAGGACGACTTCTCCGTCGTACAAAACGGCAGCCTGTCCGGGCGTGACGGCACGCTGCGGCTCGTCGAACTCCACCCGCGCCCAGCCGTCCGGCAGCGCCGTCACCACCGCAGGCTGCTCCGTCTGACGGTAGCGCGTCTTGACGCGGCAGCGGATGGGGACCCGCGGCGCTTCGCCGGAGATCCAGTTCATCTCCGAGACCAGCGCTGTGCGGCTGAAAAGCTCGTCCGCACCGCCCAGCACGACGGTATTCTCCTCCGGACAGAGCGCGCAGACGTACCGCTTCTCCGACTGTCCGAGGCCGAGGCCCCGGTGCTGGCCGACGGTATAGTGGACGATGCCGCCGTGGCGGCCCAGCACATGGCCCTGCCGGTCTACAAAGTCGCCCGGCTCCGATTTTTCGCCGGTCAGGCGCTCGATGGCGGCGGCATAGTCGCCGTCCGGCACAAAACAGATGTCCTGACTGTCCGGCTTGTGCGCGTTCCAGAAGCCCGCCTCCTCCGCAATGGCCCGCGTCTGCGTCTTGGGGAGCGCTCCGAGCGGAAAGAGCGTATGCGCCAGCTGCTCCTGCGTCATGGTATACAAAACGTAGCTCTGATCCTTAGACGCATCGAGCGCTTTCTTGAGAATATATTCCCCGTTCTGCTCCTCGATGCGCGCATAATGTCCGGTCGCCACATGGTCGCAGCCCAGAAGCCGCGCGCGCTCGAACAGCTTGTCGAACTTCATGAAGCGGTTGCAGTCGATGCACGGATTCGGCGTGCGGCCATGACGGTAGCTGCTAACAAACTTGCCGATGACCTTTTCCTCGAAATCCTCCGAGAAATTGAACACGTAGTAGCGCATCCCCAGCCTTGCGGCGACGCTCCGCGCGTCCTCCACATCGTCGAGCGAGCAGCAGGTATGTCCGCGCGGGATGCCCGCGTCCTCGTTGGTATAGAGCTTCATCGTGCAGCCGGTGCAGCAGTTCCCCGCGTCGGCAAGCAGCTTCGCCGCGACGCTGGAATCCACGCCGCCGCTCATGGCAACCAGAATGTTCATAGCTTCCCCTCACAGACCTCGGGCCGGCGTTTTCGCGCCGGCCCGTAAAATTAAGGAACCTCTGAATAAATCCCCGACCGCGGACGACGGATCTTTTCCGCCAATCCTGCGGTTTGAAAAACGAGAAATACATACAGTATTCCATCGTTTTTCAAACCTTGTCTTGACGAAAAATCTCTCGCCGTCCACAGCCGCTGATTTAATCAGAACTTCCTTAAGAGTTTTTTTACTCCGCAAACAGCGGCGTGGACAGATACCGGTCGCCGGTATCCGGCATGAGCACAACGATGGTCTTTCCCTCGCTGTCCGGGCGCTTGGCAAGCTCGATGGCTGCCCAGAGCGCCGCGCCGGAGGAAATACCGACCAGGACGCCCTCCTTCCGGCCGACCAGACGTCCGGTCGTGAACGCATCGTCGTTATCGACCGGGATGATCTCGTCATAGACCTTCGTGTCGAGCACCTGCGGCACAAAGCCAGCGCCGATGCCCTGGATCTTGTGCGGGCCTGCAACGCCCGTTGAAAGCACCGCAGAGGTTTTCGGCTCCACCGCGACCACGCGGATGGCGGGGTTCTTCGACTTGAGATATTCGCCCGTGCCGGTGATGGTGCCGCCGGTGCCGACGCCCGCGACGAAATAATCGACCTTACCGTCCGTGTCCTCGTAGATTTCCGGGCCGGTCGTCTCAAAATGCGCCTTCGGGTTGGCCGGATTCACGAACTGCCCCGGAAGGAAGCTGCTCGGGATCTCCTTTGCCAGCTCCTCCGCGCGGGCGATGGCGCCCTTCATGCCCTTCGCGCCTTCCGTCAAAACCAGCTCCGCGCCGTAGGCCTTCATGAGCTGGCGGCGCTCGACGGACATGCTGTCCGGCATGACGATGATAATGCGGTAGCCCCTTGCCGCCGCGACGGAGGCAAGGCCGATGCCGGTATTGCCGGAGGTCGGCTCAATGATGACGGAACCCTCCTTCAAAAGGCCCTTCTGCTCCGCGTCGTCGATCATGGCCTTTGCGATGCGATCCTTGACCGAACCGGCGGGGTTGAAATACTCCAGCTTGGCAAGAATTTTGGCCTTCAGGCCGAGTTCCTTTTCAATATGTGTAAGCTCCAGAAGCGGCGTTCTGCCGATAAGCTGATCTGCGGACGTATAAATTTTAGACATAATAATATCTCCTCTATTTCCTATGAAATTGGCTTCATCTGTGATCTCCGTACTCTGCGTTCCAGCGGCGACAGCGGCCGGTGGCGCAGGTACAGAGGAGGATCTGATGTTTCATCCGCTTTCCGCCTCCATTTAACTACCGTTGCGGTAGGTTTATTATGTTATAGCGCTTTGCCTGCCGTTTGTCAATTGTTTTTTTCATCGCATCCGTTGACGGGGACGACACGGGTTTTCCCTCAAATTTACAGTCGATATTTCCGGTTTTTCTGCGCTGCGCACAGGATTTCTCATTTACTTTGACAAAAAAGTGTGTTATGATTATGTAGTACAATTATGTAATTACTATTAGGAGGTAATTGAAATTGGCTCGTAAGTTCAAAACGATGGACGGCAACAATGCCGCGGCGCACGTATCCTATGCGTTTACCGAAGTCGCTGGCATCTACCCCATTACGCCGTCGTCTCCCATGGCCGACCTTGTTGACCAGTGGTCTGCGGCCGGACTGAAGAACATCTTCGGCTCCACCGTCAAGGTCGTGGAAATGCAGTCCGAGGCCGGTGCGGCCGGTACTGTCCACGGCTCTCTGGGCGCCGGCGCTCTGACCACCACCTACACGGCCTCCCAGGGCCTGCTGCTGATGATCCCGAACATGTATAAGATCGCGGCTGAGCAGCTTCCCTGCGTGTTCCATGTTTCCGCCCGTACCGTTTCCACCCACGCGCTGAACATCTTCGGCGATCACTCCGACGTTATGGCCTGCCGTCAGACCGGCTTCGCAATGCTCTGCGAGACCAACCCGCAGGAGGTCATGGATCTGTCCCCCGTCGCGCATCTGGCCGCGATCGAAGGCAAGGTTCCATTCCTGAACTTCTTCGACGGCTTCCGTACCTCTCACGAGATCCAGAAGGTCGCTGTCTGGGATTACGAGGATCTCAAGGAAATGTGCGATATGGACGCTGTCGAGGCGTTCCGCAAGCACTCCATGAACCCCGAGCGTCCTGTTGCCCGCGGCAGCCACGAAAACGGCGATATCTTCTTCCAGCACCGCGAGGCCTGCAACAAGTTCTATGACGCTCTGCCCGCCATCGTTGAGAAGTACATGGGCAAGGTCAACGAAAAGCTCGGCACCGACTATCAGCTCTTCAACTACTACGGCGCTCCCGACGCTGACCGCGTCATCATCGCCATGGGCTCCATCTGCGACGTTGCAGAGGAAGTCATCGACTACATGAACGCACACGGCGAAAAGGTCGGCCTGGTCAAGTGCCGTCTGTACCGTCCGTTCTGCGGCGACAAGCTGGTTGCAGCCATCCCGGCTACCGCCAAGAAGATCGCCGTCCTCGACCGCACCAAGGAGCCGGGCGCTCTGGGCGAGCCGCTCTACATGGACGTTGTCACCGCGCTTGCCAACGCCGGCGTCAAGGCGACCATCATCGGCGGCCGCTACGGTCTGGGTTCGAAGGATACGCCTCCCGCATCCGTCTTTGCCGTTTATAACGAGCTGGCCAAGGACGAGCCGAAGCATCAGTTCACCATCGGCATCGTGGACGACGTCACCCACCTGTCCCTCGAAGAGGACAAGAACTGCCCGAACACCGCAGCCGAAGGCACCATCGAGTGCAAGTTCTGGGGTCTGGGCGGCGACGGCACCGTCGGCGCGAACAAGAACTCCATCAAGATCATCGGCGACCACACCAACAAGAACGTTCAGGCGTACTTCCAGTACGACTCCAAGAAGACCGGCGGCGTCACCATCAGCCATCTGCGCTTCGGCGACAAGCCCATCAAGAGCCCGTACTACATCAACAAGGCCGACTTCGTCGCCTGCCACAACCCGTCCTACATCACCAAGGGCTTCCCGATCGTCCGTGACGTCAAGCCCGGCGGTGTGTTCATGATCAACTGCCAGTGGACGCCGGAGGAGCTTGCCCATCATCTGGACGCCGCCTCCAAGCGCTACATTGCTAAGAACAACATCCAGCTCTACACCATCAACGCCATCGACCTTGCCCAGTCCATCGGCATGGGCAAGCGCACCAACACCATCCTTCAGTCCGCGTTCTTCTCTCTGGCAAAGGTTCTGCCCGAAGAGGACGCCATTAAGTACATGAAGGAAAAGGCAACGCAGTCCTACGCCAAGAAGGGCATGGACGTCGTTGAGATGAACCACAAGGCCATCGACGCCGGCGCGACCGCCTACGTCAAGATCGACGTTCCCGCCGATTGGGCGAACGCCGAGGACGTGGTCGTCGATCACAAGCTTGAAGGCAAGCCCGAGCTTGTCAAGCAGGTCAAGAACATCCTCTTCCCGGTCGGCAAGATGGATGGCGACAGCCTGCCCGTCTCCACGTTCATGGACCATGTGGACGGCCAGTTCGAGCTGGGCGCAGCCGCTTACGAGAAGCGCGGCGTCGCCGTCGCAGTCCCGACATGGGATTCCAGCAAGTGTATCCAGTGCAACAACTGCGCTTATGTCTGCCCGCATGCGACCATCCGTCCCTTCGCTCTGACCGAGGAAGAGGCCAAGAACGCACCGGCAGCCGCCAAGATCGTTCCGGTCAAGGCCGGCAAGGGCAAGGGCGTCTATCAGTTCACGATGGCCATTTCTCCGCTCGACTGCATGGGCTGCGGCGTCTGCGTCAGCGTCTGCCCCGAGAAGGTGCAGGCCATCAAGATGGTTCCGCAGGAAGAAGAGCTTGCGCAGCAGGATGTTTTCGATTACTGCGTTGCAAAGGTCACCGACAAGCCCGAGCTTCAGACCGCCGACGTCAAGGGCAGCCAGTTCCGCAAGCCGCTGCTTGAGTTCTCCGGCTCCTGCGCAGGCTGCGCCGAGACCAGCTACGCCCGCCTCGTCACCCAGCTGTTCGGCGACAAGATGTATATTTCCAACGCCACCGGCTGCTCGTCCATCTGGGGCAACCCCGGCGCGACCTCTCCGTACTGCACAAACGCCGAAGGCCACGGCCCGGCATGGTGCAACTCCCTGTTCGAGGACAACGCCGAGCACGGCTTCGGTATGTATCTCGGCCAGAAGGCGATCCGCGACAGCCTGATCGAAAAGACCAAGGAGCTGCTCGCCGTCGAGTGGACGAACGCCGACCTCAAGGCCGCCGCACAGAAGTACCTCGACACGGTTGACGATCTGAACGCCAACGCCGAAGCCACCAAGGCTTACGTCGCCGCTCTGGAAGAGAACGTCGCGACCGTTGACGAGCTGGCACAGGTCCCGCAGTTTGCCGAGCACGCTGCCGAGCTCAAGGCCAAGGGCGAAAAGTACTGCGACTGCGCTGCTTGCAAGCTGGGTGCAGAGATCCTCGCAAAGAAGGAATACCTCAGCAAGAAGTCCGTCTGGATCTTCGGCGGCGACGGCTGGGCATACGATATCGGCTTCGGCGGCGTGGATCATGTTCTCGCTTCCGGTCAGGATATCAACATCTTCGTATTCGACACCGAGGTCTACTCCAACACCGGCGGACAGGCCTCCAAGGCTTCCAACATCGGTCAGGTCGCACAGTTTGCGGCAGCCGGTAAGGAGATCAAGTCCAAGTCTCTGGCGGAGATCGCCATGTCCTACGGCTATGTCTACGTCGCACAGGTCGCCATGGGCGCCAACGCCGCGCAGACGCTGAAGGCCATCCAGGAGGCCGAGGCTTATCATGGCCCGTCCCTCATCATCGGCTATGCACCGTGCGAGATGCACTCCATCAAGGGCGGCATGCAGAACTGCCAGAAGGAAATGAAGAAGGCCGTCGATTGCGGTTACTGGAACATGTTCCGCTTCAACCCGGCTGCGGAGAAGAAGTTCACGCTGGACTCCAAGGCTCCCGCCGGCGGCTATCAGGAATTCCTGATGAACGAGGCCCGTTACAGCCGTCTGACCCGCGAGTTCCCGGAGCGTGCCACCGTCCTGTTCGCCAAGAACGAAGAGAACGCCAAGGAGCGCTACGAGCACCTGCTCAAGCTGGTCGAAATGTACGACAAATAAGCTCTGATCCGTTTTCGGAACAGAAAAACGCCGCGCGGGAGTGGAGCGATCCACTCCCGCGTTCGCGTTTCGAAAGCGCCTTGACAGATCGGCAAGCCGTCTCTGAGCGGCTCCGCCGTATATAGAAACGCCGGGGCGTTCCCTTCGGAGCGCCCCGGCGTTGATCGTTTTTCCTTTGTATTCTGCCTTACCGGACGATGCACCGCACGATGCATTCGTAGGTCGTTCCCTCATAGGTCGTACTGACGACAGTCGTGCCCTTCGCCACATACGTCACGACGCCCTTTTCATCGACCGTGCAGACGCTGGTGTCTCCGGATGTCCAGACAAGGCCCGTGATGGTCTTGCCCTCGGGATCCTTGAGCGTCAGGCGGAAATATTCACCCTTATAGCCCATCGTAACGTCATAGTTGCTGAGCGTGCAGCCCGTCTCCTCGCCGTCCGCACCCGCGCCGTTCAGGCTGCACCGGACGACGCATTCCAGCGTCTGGCCCATCGTCTGAACCGTGACCGTGGTGGTGCCGCTGCTCATCGCGGTAATGACGCCGCTGGACGAGACCGTCGCAATACCTTCATCCGCGCTGGAGAACAGGATCTCCGCCTCCTCCGGCACGTTGCTGACCAGAAGCGTGGCCTGCTCGCCGGGATAGGTGAAGGTCATGTCGTCGCTGCTGAGCGCCGGCAGCTGCGCGTCCGCCTCGCTTTCATCCTCGGCACGGGCGAAATCGCAGGTCACAAGGCATACCGCCGAATACGCGCCGCAGGTCGCGGTGATCTCCGTCGAGCCGCCGTTGACCGCAACGATCTTGCCCTGCTGATTCACGGTCGCAACGCTTTCGTCGGCAGATGTGAACGTGATCTCCTCCGTGCATCCGGCAGGCTCTGTCCGGACGACGACATTGGAGAACTGCTCCGCCTCCTGGAACGTGATCGCGGTCTTGTCCAGCGACACGCCGGCACACGGAACGCTCAGATCCTTCTGCTCCTCCTCGACCGGGTCCGCGTGATAGTCCTCCTCGTTGGTGTAGCGCTGCTCCGGCGTTTTCTGCGGCTGCTCCGCCGCCTGTTCCGCCGGCGCCGGGTTCTCATCCTGGAATTTGAGCGAGACAAAGCTCTGGTCAAGGTAGCCGATCTGATACAGGGCGAACACCGCGCCCGCCGCGACCGCCAGCCCGAGGATCACGCAGATCGCGGCCATCATCCACTTCGGGATCGCGTAGATATTTCCGCCCGGCTCCGCCGGCTTCTGCACGGGTGCGGCTTTCTTTCCGCCGCTTCCCTTCTTCGCGGCAAATTTGCCGCCCTTCTTCGGCGCGGTACGCGCGCCCGTATCCACCGCGGTCTCCGCCGGATGCACTGCGGCTCCCGGCGTCGCCGGCCGCCCGCAGATCGGGCAGACCGACGCATCCGCGCTGTACTCCATTCCGCAATATTCACAGACCCTCAGATCCATTTGATAACCTCCATATCTGAAACCTGCGCGCCCGGAAAGGCTTCCGGGGCGTCAAAGCGACCGTCTGCTGACAAACCTAATTTATCATATCACAGAATTCCCCATTTTCCAAGTGGATAACACAATATATCGTATTGCATTTTTCTTAAAAATGTCCTAAAATAAGAAGCATCATAGGCTCAGGCCGTATACCCTCCGGGAGACGGCCCGCGCCACACGCCGCGCGGCGGAGACCGCGCGCAGGCAAGGAGGCGAACTATTTGGCCCAACTCAAGCTCATTTCCCCACTGCTGTCCAACATGGAGGTCGTGCAGTGCATCAGTACCCGCGGCGGCACTTCCGTATATACCATGCGGAGCACAAAGAGCGGCCAGATTTACATTCTCAAGCATATTTCCGTTCCGGAATCCCAGACGCAGGTAGACGCACTGATCTATACCGGTGCCGCCGCGTCTGCCGAGGATGCGCAGAAATATTATGAGCAGGTCGTAGCGGATTATCAAAAGGAGCTGGAAACGCTCGAATCGCTTTCCAGCAGCCCCAATCTGGCGGCTTACCGCAGCTACCAGATCGAGCCGAAGGAGGACGCCGTCGGCTATGACGTCTATCTTCTGGCGGAGCAGCGCAAAACGCTTGTCGAATACCTGAACGACAACGCCATGACGCAGCTCACCGCCGTCAATCTCGGCATGGATCTCTGCAATGCGCTGGTCGATCTGCGCGCGGCGGGTCTGATCCACCGCGACGTCAAGCCGTCCAACATCTATCTCAATGCGCAGGGGCATTTCGTTCTCGGCGACCTCGGCATTGCGAAGATCGACGAGCTGAAATACTGCTCCATGCCGGAGCACATGCTCAGCTCCTACTCTGCGCCGGAGCTTTTCGAGCTGGTCGGCACCATCGATCCCACGACCGACATCTATTCGACCGGTCTGATCCTCTACCGCATTTTCAATGGCAACCACGGCCCGTTCGAGGATGAAAAGACCACGCCGCGCGCGGCAGACAAGCTCCGCGTCACCGGTGAGGCGCTTCCCGCGCCGATGTACGCCGACTATGAGATGGCGGAGATCATCCTCAAGGCCTGCGCGTTCAAGCCGGAGGACCGGTACAAGACGCCGGATGAATTCCGGCAGGCGCTCGTGGACTACATGAAGCGCAATCAGCTGACGGATACGCTGATCGTCCCGCCCATCGTCGCCGATCCCGAGCCGATCGACACAACGGAGACCGAGGAAGAGGTCGAGCCGGTGCAGTTTGCCGACGCCGAGGCCCTTCCCGAGGACTTCAAGCAGAATTTCTCCCCCGACACCGATATGCTCAGCTCCATCATCGAGTCCGTTCACCAGAACATCGACGAAGCGCCTGGCGCGCTGCTCAACTCGCTCGAGCCGCAGGAGGAGACCGACAAGCTCCCGGAGGGAGAGTCCTCCAAGACGCGCAAGCGCCGTAAGCCGAAGAAAAAATGCCCCATCATCACGGCCGTCATTGTATTGCTGCTGGCGCTTGGCGCGGCAGCATGGTATTTCCTGATCTACAGCCCTGCCACCCTGCACATCAACGGCATTTCCGTTGTCACCCGCGATACGAACGCCATCTCCGTAAAGGTCGATACCAACGAAAAGTCCGGCGCGTTCAGCCTTGTCTGCTCCGACGCCTACGGCAATACGACGCGCGTCGGCTATACGGCCGGAGAGGACGTCCTCTTCACCGAGCTGACGCCCGGCACGGAGTATACCGTCACCGCCGAGCCTGCCAACGGCGAACGCCTGACGGGCACCTACACGCTTCGCGTCACGACCGTCTCCGAGACCAACATTCTGAGCTTCGACGTGACCGGCGTCTCCATCTCGCAGGTCGAGCTGAATCTGACGCTCAACGGCCCGGATCCCGGCATCTGGTCGGTGAGCTACTACGCCGACGGCGTTAAGCCTCTCACGGCCACCTTCTCCGGCCATTCCACCACCATTGCAAATCTGCAATCCGGCAAGGAATACACCTTCGAGCTTCAGGAGCCGGAGGGCACGCGTCTTCGCGGCGTCCTGACCGCGTCCTACTCGACCGTTCCGACCGTCGATATCGTCGGCAGCCTCGCCATCGCCACCTCCAGTTCCTCCGCCGTTCTCTCCTGGAACTATGAGGGTGACGCGCCGGAAAACTGGACCGTCACGCTCACCGGACCCAACGATTACTCCGACACACAGGTCGTCACCACGCCGACCGCCACCTTTGAAGATCTGGTGTCCGGCGAGGACTACACCGTTGTGATCTCTGCGCCCAACATGCTCCAGAGCTGTACGGCAACCATCACGCCGCGCACGACGGAGCTGACCTCCTTTGAGGCTGCACTCGACGAGGAAACGGGCAGCATCCGGCTGGACTGGACATGTAAGGTCGATCCGGCGGAGAACAAATGGCGCATCACCTATCAGCTCGACGGTGTTGACAGTGCGGAGCCGGTCAGCGTAGAGACAGACACGGCATCCTATGTTTTCCCGTCGGACACGCTGATCCCGAATGCGTCGTACACCGTGACGCTGGCGCTTGTCAGCGGCGAAAAGCTCGAGGGCTATCCCTCCACGCTGGGCTTCTCCACGCAGGAGGCCGAAAAACACAGCCTCAGCGTCTACCCCGGCCTCTTCCTCTGCCCGGATAAGGAGGACTGGACGATCCAGAATCTCGGCGCGGCCCGCACCGAGTTCAGCACCTCGGAAAAGATCGCCTACGTTCTGGAGGCGACCTCCGATATCCCGTCGAACGACGGCTCGGTCAGCATTCTGGCCGTGATCCACAACTCCGACGGAAAGGTCGTCGATCTGGAGGAAACCAGCGCCGTCTGGAAGGATATGTGGACTAATAAGAAGTGTACCGGCTCCTTCCCGCGCACACCGCAGACACCCGGCAAGTACACGCTCTCGATCTACTTCAACCGCAAGCTCTCCACCACCGTGGACTTCACCGTCAGGGCATCCTGACCTTCGCATAAGCCAAATGCAGCGTGTGCGGATGCTGTGCAGCGGCGCTCTATGCCTGCCTGAGCAAGGCTGCAAGATAACCGCACAGACTGAACCGTAACATCGCACGAAAAATTCCCGCTGGATACTCCAGCGGGAATTTTTCCCTTATGGTGCAGGCAGCCGTATAAGCTTCTGCGCATGGCTATTGTTTGTCGAAACCGCCTCGGTGCTGACCGCCGACTCCCAGTTTTCAAAAAGCGGTATTACTCTGTCCTCTGCGCGGCGCTGAGCCAGAATAATGCTTTCGTCAAAGGCGACCAGCCTTTTCCTTCACTTTGATCCGGAACCGGAGCGTCAGCCTTCCACCCGTTGGAAGGTAATATACTTATATGCGCCATGGTATAGGTCATCCCGCTCTTCCTCGATTTTTAGGCGCAGAACATCCTCGGATGCCGTGTCGACATTGCAAGCAAGCACCATGGATCGTGAGGTCTTTCCATCGGCTCCCTCAGAAACAGAATATATATCCAAACTTTTGCCCAACTGGCCAAGCTCAAACAGCCGCATTTCGCCATCCACTTCCATATGCAGTGTCGCAGTTTCATCGCTGTCTACTGAGATCTCCGCGCGCGGCTCCTCGCTGCGCCAGACGGTATTAGGATAATCCCACGGGTAATCCAGGCAGTTATAGTAATATGTCATGTAATTGCCGCAGGCCAAGAGGCCAAAGGGCACCAATACTGCGGCTAAAAGCCCGAGAAGGATGTACTTCCAGATACGGCTGTGCTTCATGTATGAGGGATAGCGTGCTTTCATATCGTTTTCTCCCAGTTCTTTGTTTTATTGTGTCTCCTTTTTTGATGGCTTCCGCTGCTGGAAAATCTGTCTTTTCTTCTTGAATACCGGCTGTTCCGGCTCCGCGCTCAGATGCAGAAATTAAAGCGCTTCGGTGGGATGTCCTTGAATTGGGCCTGTAAGCTCAGGGCAATGCGGCTGGGAACGATGCTGAGAAGCCGCTCATAGTTTTTCTTGTTGTAGCGTATTTTGATCATCTCCGGGCCGACGCGGACGTTGTTGATCTGGCAAAGCTCCGCGTCCCGCAGACGACGGTTGCTCAGGACCATGTAATACATGGGCAGACCATAGTATGGATAGAAGGCTTTGTTCACATAGGGATACTCCTTGTATGTGTGTACCTCCGTTTTCCGAAATGCCTGTCGGTATTCGACTCCGTCTTTTGTAAAGACCATATGGGCATTGCAGCCGGTATACAAAAGAATTATCGGTAAGGAGCACGCAAGCAGCAAAAAAACAGCCAAAATAAAAAATCCTTCATCTAGAATCACTTCTCTAAAACCATCGGTCTGGAAGTAAAGAAACACGGTCAACGGCGAAATGCAACAAAGGCTCCAGATCATCCCGCTGATGAAGAACGTTTTATTGAAATAGACAGTAACTTTTTCCCGCTTCATTTCCGATTCCTCCCGTTCTGCTGTGCATTCCACATTTGAGACAATGCCTGTGTTGAAAGAACTACTTATCAGACGAATTCGGGCGAAGTTTTGTTCCGGATTTTGTAAAAGGCACGCCGCATTGCGGCGCGCCTTTTCTCTTTTTTTACACCGGCTCTTCCGGCGGCATCGGGCCATCCCATCTTTCGACCGTCCGGCTTCATTTTTCCATGTGCCGTCCGGCCGTCAAAGTCCGATTTCGCGCATGAAGCTGTCGTAGGCCTCCACCTGCGCCCTGTCCGTTTGGGTGACCTGCTTCTTCATCTGGCGCAGCTGTGCCGGGATCAGGCGCAGATTGGCAAACGGCCGCACGATCCACGCGACCGGAAGCAGCCAGCGCCGTCCCTTCAAAAATGTGTAGCGCGTCTCAATCTCTGCCGCCGGAGGAAAGAGCATCCGCCGCAGCACGCGGCCCCTCGACGGCACAGCCTCCTGCTCGTTGCGCAGCTCGATCACGGCGTGGTCGCGGGAGAGGCCGAACAGATCGGCGTCCAGCGTATAGTCCAGCAGTTTTTCCAGCGCCGCGCGATCCGGCTGCGGCAGCGGGCATACAGTCTCCATCCCGAACCAGACGCGGCAGGCGTTCATCACCGTATGGAAAAAGGCCGTCATATGCAGCGCGGAGAATTCCTCCGTGATTGCGGCCCAATCCAGCCGCGCGTCCTCCTGCTTCACAAACAGCGCCGCGTCCAGATACATCCGCAGTCCCGCACCGCCGCTGTAAAGATGCTTCGCCAGATGACAGACGGTGTAGATAAAGTGGAACTCCGGCGCAGGGCGGTATCGAAGCCCGTCGTCCCGCTCGGCATACTGCCACGCGCGGCCAAAATACGCCGGCAAATCGGTGCGGCCGTCCAGATTTCCGTCCATCAGATTGGTATGAATTTCATAATACTCCGTATCCCGGACGTAGGAATAGGTCGGCTCCCAGTCGTGCTCCACCGCATATCCGAGCGAGCACATCAGCGCATGTGCCTTCGCGCGGTCCTCCGGATGAATGAGGAGGTCGATATCGCCGAAGGTGCGCAGCCCGGAGACCGGATAAAGCCTGCGCAGATAATAGCCCTTGACCGGCATATGGGCGATGCCTTGCTCCGTAAAGCGCTTCGACAGGGTCTCGAAATCCACGCAGCGATTGAGATTGCCCGCCACCGCGCTGTAGAGAAGTCCGTCCAGACGGCGGCAGACATCCGCGTCGTCAAACAGTTTCCAGCGCTTGTTCTCATAGGCCAGCACCGGCAGCAGACTCTGCTCCGCGCCCGTTTTCCAGAGCGTCGGGATGTCCCACGGCGCGGCACTCTCCGGCGGGGTGTCCTGTATCAAGCTGCGCAGCAGCAGCGGGAATTGTGTATCAGACATAGCTTTGCCTTTCAGGTCAGTTCTGTGGAACAAGGTCGATCACGGCGATCTCCGGCGGATTGTTGACGCGCGGAAGCAATCCATGTCCGGCAAGGCCGGAGGTAATAACCATCTGCATATGCGTACCCAGCCGGAAATGGCCGCGGTCGTATTCCGGAAACAGCCCCTGCATAGGCGCGTACAACCCGCCGATGAACGGCAGGCGGACAAGGCCGCCGTGGGTATGGCCGCTGAGCACAAGATCGACGTCCCAGAGGGTATACGCGCCGTTGAAGATAAACGTGTCCGGCATATGCGCCAGACATATTTTCGGAAGCTCCGTGTTTTCAAACGCTTTCAGGAACACATATTCCGGCGAGGAGGTAAATTCCTCCTCCGTGCGTCCAAAGGCGAAGCCGTGGCCCATTGTGCCGCCGATGCGCAGCGGCTGACCGGCAACCGTCACGTCCACATAGCTGTCATTGACGACTACGGCACCGGCTTCCGCTACCTGCGTGAGGAGCGAGGTGTCGGTTTGCATATATTCCAGTTCATGGTTGCCAAGGGAAAAATACACCGGTGCAATTTCACAAAGGCTCTCTATCAGCCGTAGCAGTTCTTGTTCATCTGGCGAATCAGCGCTGCGGTCGATCATATCGCCATCAAGAAAAATCGCGTCCGGGGTTTGCTCTTGTATTTTTGCAATCAAGCGTGCATTGTCTTTGCCGAAGGATTTCCCATGGAGGTCGGAGATGAGGACAAGCCGAAGGGGTGATTCAAGATCCTCAAGAGCCACGGTATAGGATGCGGTGCTGATGCGGGTGTTGCTGATAAAAACAGCGAGGAAAGCGGCAAGACAGACTGCCGCAATGATGCCAAGCCATTTTAAGATAGATTTTTTTCTTTTCATTTCTGTGTGTGAAGCATACGCCCGAGCTTATTCCAGCCGCGTTTTATGAAACGCGCCGCGCGGTCACATGTCTCGGTCGCGCCATATTGTACCGCGTGCAGAAGAAGCGATGCTCGGGAACCGCCCCGCTCCAATGTGTGCAGGTCATTTATCTGCTTTCGGTAAAGCGGCGTTCTCGTAAACCGCGTTCCCCAGTGCAGCAGATCCGTCCTCTGGCCGATATCCCTTGCCAGGGCAATTCCTCTGGGCAAATTCAGCTGCATCTGTCCAAGATGCTCCCAATAGCACAGAATTCCCTGCAAATCATGCGGGATCGGCTTGCAGCCGTTTAAGGCCATGCTGAGAGCAACCAGCGGTTCATCTCCGGGTGATGAGAATTTTCCTTTGAATTGGTATTCTCCATAATACGGAACCAATGCCTGCGCCGTCTCCAGCACCGCTTTGCAGCGCTCTGTTTTCCGCATATAATAGATGCCGCCGTGGAGTCCCAGCACATAGGAAACCTTCTCCCGCAGCTCTCCCAGATTTTTATATTCAAACCAGCCGGTCGGATCATCCAACGGAAGGACACGGCCAAAGCAGGAAAAGTCATCCGCCTTCTGAAACAGGTCGAACAGCCGGTTCAGGTTGCCGTAGGCCAGACAGTCCGCATCCACAAAAATATTCACATCATAGGGCAGAAGCTCGAACATCTCCAGCTTATCCAGATAATTGCGGTGCGCGCACGGAAATAAGCGCGTATCATCAAATTCTGCCGTATATTCGTTTTCCCGATCCGCCAGAATTGCAAACGGAAGCGGCCTTTTGGAAAACCAGCGGTACGAGTGCAGGAGGTTAACCGCCATTTTGTAATATTGTGCATCGCCTGTGGCGATGGTGATAAAGCCGTGTGTCATAATCGCCGCCCACCTATGACTATAGTATTTCGGGACTGCTCAGCTGAACGTTTCCCCAATGGGTGTAGTCCCAGTCGATATCCGGTTTTTCGGCCGCCACCTTCTTAAATCCCAGACCTGTTACCCAGTCCATGTTTTGACATGTACCAAATTCATTTCTTGAAAAAAGGACAAAGTTTGAAGAATAGTCTCCGGGCATTAAATTGCTGATGTCGAATTTAAGAAGGAAGCTTTGCCGCTCCAAATTATCGTTGACCGGCAGCTCTTTACAAATCGCCGTCCCTACGATCGTTCCCGTTAACGCCTTGATCTCCATTCTGAATCCAACATTGCTCAGTCTCTTTTTGCACTTAACAGTCAACTTAATAAGGATGCTGTTTTCTTTAAAATCACAGGAAACGCAGCGTTCTCCCTGCCGGTTACAGTATTCTGCCGTCTGTAGGCGAATGCTATCACTCACAAGCCAATGCGGACGTTCATAAGCGGAATAATCGACAAACGGAAGATTATCTGATTTAACATCCTCATATACCCCAATCGCCGTCTCCACGTCTCCGTCGAAAACCAGCTTTCCGTGATCCAGCACAATGCATCTCGTACAGAGCTGACGGATGGTATTCATATTGTGGCTGACGTAGAGGACGGTACGCCCCTCGGAATTGGCGGCGTCGCCCATTTTTCCGAGACACTTTTGCTGGAACTTCATATCGCCCACGGCCAGAACCTCGTCCATGACCATGATCTCGCTGTCCAGATGCGCGGCAACCGCAAAGGCCAGCTTGACATACATGCCGCTCGAGTAGCGCTTGACCGGCGTGTCGATGAACCTTTCCATCTCCGCGAACTCGACGATCTGGTCGAATTTGCGGTCAATTTCCGCCTTCGTCATGCCGAGGATCGCGCCGTTCATATAGACATTTTCCCGGCCGGTCAGCTCCGGATGAAAACCCGTACCGACCTCCAGCATGGAGGCGATGCGCCCGTTATAGCGGATCGTCCCCCTAGTCGGCGCAGTGACGCGGGAGAGAAGCTTTAAGAGCGTGGATTTGCCCGCGCCGTTGTGACCGATAATGCCCAGCGCCTCGCCCTTTTTTACCTCGAAGGATACGTCGTCGAGCGCGAGGAATTTTTCCCCCATATGCGCCGCCGCATCAGAGCCGATCTTGCTGTTGGGATCCTCCTTGCCCTTTAGCCGGGCCATCCAGCTTTGCAGATCGCCCCGCAGCGTGCCGCCGCCAATCGCGCCAAGGCGGTATTCCTTGGAGATATGTTCGATTTTGATTGCAAGTTCGTCCATCTTTTTTCCTCAGACCGTATCCATAAACGTTTTTTCCACCCGGCTGAACAGCACCACGCCGAGAAACAGGAACACAAGCGTGCTGCCCCAGCCAATGAGATAGTAGCTCCACTCCATGGCTCCCGTCCCCAGATAAGCGTATCGGAACAGGTTGACAATGGGTGAGATCGGGTTGCACATATAAAGCGTATGCCACTTGCCGCCCGGTGCAAAGGCCGCAAAGCGGAACATATCATAGGCAATCGGTGAGCCATACATCCAGAGCTGCACGCCGAAGCTCACCAGCATGGCAAGATCACGGTATTTCGTGGTCAGCGCGGAGATGATGATGCCGCAGCCAAGGCTCAGCATGGCAAGCTGTAAGACGATGAGCGGCGTCATGAGCATCCAGAGATTCGGCTGCACGCCCTGCTTTGTGACGGCGTAGTAAATCAGGAAGATAATCAGGAAGCCATACTGGATCGCGAAGCTGATAAGCTCCGAAAACACGGTGGATATCGGCATGACCAGACGCGGAAAATAGACCTTTCCCATGGTGGCGCTGTTGGCGACAAATGTATTCGCCGTCTGCGTCAGACAGCCGGAAAAATACGTCCAAAGCACCGTGCCGGAAAGGTAGAACACAAACGGCGGCACGCCGTCCGGCGCCAGCCCCGCGATGTTGCCGAACACCAGCGTAAACACCACGGTGGTCAGCAACGGCTGAATGATGGCCCACGCGGGACCAAGGATCGTCTGCTTATATTTGGACACGAAATTTCGCTTGACAAACAGAAATATCAGGTCGCGGTAAACGAAAACCTCTTTCAGATGCAGGTCAAACCAGCCGCTTTTCGGCTTTATGACCGTGGTAAAGTGTTGCTTTTCCATAGGGACTCCTTTACTCAGAACAGAGCATACAGTTTTTGCAGAATCGCCGCGTTATCCTGCTCGAAATTGTGGCCGCGCAGCGCATCACGGAAAGCCTGCCGCCGCTCAGGCTCGCGGTAAAGCAGCGCGGCTGCATCGGCAATTGATGCCGCATTCGGATCGCAGAGCGAACCGGTTTCGTCGTTTACGATCTGCTCCTCTGCGGCATTCCGCGTTGCAAGAATAGGCACCGCAAGCAGACGGGCTTCCAGAATCGTCCCGCAATACCCCTCAAACCGGCTTGGCTGCACATAGAGATCCGCTTGCGCGATGTACGGATAGGGATTGCTCTGCATTCCCAGCAGCGTCACATAGTCTTCCATGCCAAGCACACAAATCTGCGCCCGCAGGGAGGCTTCCTCCGGCCCGCCGCCGACGATCCACCAGTGGATATCGGTATAGCCGTTTTGTACGAGCCTTGCGCAGGCGTCGATGGCAATGTCCATGCCCTTGGCAGGAGAGAGCCGCCCGCAGGAGACGATATTGAAGCAATCCTTTGAAAAGACGGCTTCCAGCGATTCAAGACTCTTTTCCCGAACACCGGCTGTGTCGATCAGATTATTGACCGCAATGATCTGATCCCGGTACTGCGGACGATACAGCCGCAGCCTTTCCGCCAGCTTTTCTGACACGGCGATGATCTTGTCCGCTTTCTTATAGCCGTATGTATCGTGATACTCCCTCCGCATCGCGCCATGATGATAAAACATCAGAAAGCGACCGGCGGAAACAGCCCGGACAGCCGTCTCAGCCGTGCGGTCGCTGTAAATGACCGCCGTATCAAAATGCTCGCCGTTCAACTGCTTTTTTACATAGGCGGCGTAGCGCCGGGCCTCCGGCGCGCGCAGGAGCAGCCGCAGAATATGCCATATCCCGCGGCGGAGCCTCGAGGCGTGCTGCGGCTCCTCCATGAGATTATACATCCGCTTATATCGGTATGCATCCGGGAACGTCGCCGGATGCTGCCTGTCGGAGACGATCAGGCAGCACTTCGGCGTGATGCGGCACGCTATATCCTGACAATCCCGCAGAATCAGGCATGTCACATCATAGCGGTCATAGTCCAGACGATTCAGCAGGTTTACCAGCGCCGTTTCGATTCCGCCGATCCACAATGCCTCGGTTATAAAAATGAGCTTTTTTTTCATTTCTCAAACGCACTCTTTTCCGGCAGAATGGCTTCAAATGCGCCGCGCAGCTGCGCGGCCAGCCGCTCAAAATCCACATCCGCGTTCGGATCGTTGATGCAGAGCATATCGTGGCTCTGTTTTCGGATGATGCTGCACAGCTCGCCGATCGTGCTTTCGTCCGCGCAGGAAACGACATTATCCGTGTTGAACGGCGCAAACTGACCGCTGGCGATCTGCCACCAGAGGCAGACCCACTGGTTGACGTCCTCCGCGCTGCGGAAGCGGTGCGCCGTCGCGCGGGCAAGAAGCTCCGGCTCCGCGTCCCACACCTCCTCAAAGGTGCGTTTCCGGTAGGCCGCCGGAGCGTGGAGATTCCGGAAGCCGGTAAAATAGTTTGGGAACAGCTTTTCAATGGCCTTTGTTCGAATGTTGTCCTGCCAGCGATAGGCCCGGTCGGCATATTTTCTGCCGAACTGCCGCACCTGTGCACGCTTGTCAAAGTGTGCGTTAATTACGCCAAGATCGTTGACCGCCGCGTGCTGCCAGATGCCGATCTCACCGACCAGCTCGATAGGGTATTCTCCGCCGTAGGTGCAGGGCAGCCCATCCCGGAAAAACGACGCTTCCGGCACGGGGCGTATCAAAAACATGTCGTCATTGAAATAGACGAACTGCTCCGCAAGCCCCGGGATCCGGTGAATGTTCATCTCGATGGCATGGGAGCTGAACGTAGGCAGCACCTCTGCGGGCAGGAAATCCGAATGCTTCACATGGTGCAGCTTCGGATGCTCCAGATTCAGGAACGCCGGAACATGGCCGCAGGTGACAAAATGAACCTTCCGCACCCATGGTGTGAACTTCTCCACAGCCCGGAACCAGTAGGGCATCAGCCCCCAGTCCCGGAAGCGGTTGACGGAATTGCTGTCGTCCAGCGTCCTTCCCTGATGCTTTGCCTTTTCCGCCTGCCAGACAGGGTCGTTCCCGTCCACCCACAAAACGACAAAATCAATGTCCATATTTGTACCTCAAGTGATCTTTTTCCCGATGAATGGAATTTTTCGGATAAGCCACGTCAGGGCAAGGCTGAGCAGATAGACTGCCGCCGTGAGCACAGCCAGCGTGATATACGGATGTACCGCAAGCTGCGCAATGGGAATGAAGGTCAGCATTTCATTTACAAGCGCATGCAGTATGTAAACGCCGAAGCTCAGCTCGGTCAGTTTTCCCCATGCTTTTGCAGCCTTTTCTGAAAAGCGGATTTGAGACACCCGTTTCACAAAGAACATGTAAATAGCCGTTGAAAACAGAATGACATTGGGTTTCAGATACTGCTTGACAAAGTGCGCCGCCCGAAGCTCCGGCGAAACACGGCCCTCAAGCAGGATCGTTGCAGCAAAGGATATCGCTCCCGCAATGTAGATCGCCAGTTCAAGTTTTCTGCTCATCTTATCCCTGTAGTGAAAAACGCAGTAGCCAAGCACATAATAGCCAACGTATCCCGCAACAGTGCTGAGCCAGAGTCGGTCATATACTCCCTTGACGATACCTCCCAGCTTCGGAAGATAAACAAGGTATTCCCCAACGATGTTTGCCGCCGCAAACATCGCAAGAAAATACAGCATCAATTTCTCGTTTTCCGTTATTTTTCGAATCAGCGGCGTCAGCGCGTACAGGCCAATAATCGCATACAGATACCAAAAATGATACGGCCCCGTTATCCACTGCGTGAGAATACCCCAAATATTCAGCCCGTCATAGGCGCCGCTCTTTACATAGTAAAGGGTATACACGCTCGACCAAACCACAAACGCCGCCGCGATGCGGCGTATACTTTTTTTCCATACCTTTCCGATCGTAACGTTCCTCTGCGGGTCTAGGAAAAATCTCCCCGAAATCAGGAAAAACACCGGAACGCACCACACAATGGCAGCCACAAACATCGAATGCCGTCTCGGATCAAAATTGGCTGTCAAATACTTATTTCCACCGGCATGCATTGCGATAACAGCAAGTATCGCCAGCAGCCGCAAAATGTCAAGCTCGGTTTGTCTCTTTGCTTCCGGCATCAGATGTCTCCCTTCTTCTCTTCCCGACCAGCGCCGGGCAAAAGCGATTTATGACGAGGATCAGCACGGCCTCTACCGCGGCAATGAGCAGAAATGCACCAATGACCCAGAGGAGGCTGCTTCGGCCATGAATGGTGTACAGCACCAGCTGGTGCGTACCCATAATAGTCAGCGCGTTTTCGCCGATCTGAGCAGGCCATTTCCACGGAATCCATTTTGCAATGCCCATTACAAAATAGGTTCCGCAGATGCCGCTGATGAGATACAGCAGCGGGCTGCGTAAGGTGCCGGAATAAAAGCTGTTGTCGAGCGAGAACTTTAAAAAGGCCGCCGATGCAGCAGCCGTCAGGAGGAACGCACCGCCAATCTTCCACCAGTTGAAATCCGAAAGCGGCTTTTTCAGCAAATTCCCAGCCAGCATGAACACAAAGCCCAGTATGCCGCGGAACACTAGTATTCTCCAATGTCCCCTCCCCGCGGACACAAATAATTGCAATCCCAACAGCAGCACCGTGCTGCCCACGCCCCATGCAATTTTGCGCGGAAAGTGAATATAGAGATAATACAGTGCGCACGCCAGAAACATCGCCGGTAAAAACCAGTCCGCGCCCACATTGCAGCGCATGGTCAGCATCAATCGGAGTCCCTCTGTCAACGAGACGGAACGCAGAACAAAGTGCTTATAGAGAATGGCAAGGCATTCAAAGAACAGATATGGCGTCAGAAGTGTCCTTGTCTTATGGACAAAGTACGCGCCAACAGAGCGGCTGCGCCACTTCTCGCCGTCTGTCAGCATACCGGACAGTATGAAAAATGCAGGCATTTGAAAGGAATTCATGAATTCCTGCGCCAGTGTGTAGGGAATTATGTCATACTGCGGATTTGCGTAGTTCAGGATATGCCCGAATACCACCATTGCAATGAGTATTGCGCGGGTAATGTCAATGTAGGTTAAACGTTTGGTCATTGGATTGCTCCTGTGATATACCTTTGATACAGGTATGTGCTTTTGATAGCGACAGCGAGCCTGTGCCGGATCTGCGTCTTTCTGTTATTCAGATAGATTTGAAGCGGACGGCCAATTGGTATGAACGCATATTTGCTTTGGACGTGTTTTGCGAGTATTTTTCGTACTTCTGTGAGCGGCGCATAATAGAGCTTTTGCCGCAGCAGCATTTCATAGAGGGCGGCAGATTCCTTCGCAGAAATTCCGAGCATTTCCATGCTTCTTTCAAACGGCTGCATATACTTTGCAAGGTCATCAATTCTTTGCAGCCGCCTGTACGCGCCCTTTTCATCTTCCGCCTGCCGGTAACGGTAGATCGCCTCCGGCAGAGAATAGATGCTCCTGCAAAACGGCAGTAGCTCCAGCACAAAGAGGAAGTCCTCCATAAGGATCATGTCCTCATGGAAGCGCACGCCGGAGCTGACAACCAGTTCCCGGCGGCACAGCTTATTACAGGCCGTCGTTAGAGCATTACAGTTATAGAACTCCTCAAATCGCTCCTTCAGCTGCTCCGGCGTGAGCATCTCCTCGCAGGGCGGCGTCAATTTCTCTCGACGATAGATCTTGCCTCTGTAATAATAGTCAAAGCTCATGCCGAAGATCAACATGTCCGGCTGCTGAGCAGCAACGCTTACGGCATGTGTGAGCAAGCCCGGATCTACGGTATCGTCAGAATCCACAAACCAGAGATAGTCTCCCCGCGCCTCATCGACGCCACGGTTCCGCGCTGCGGAAACGCCGGCATTCGGCTGATGGATGCAGCGAAGCTCCGGGTATTTTTCACAAAGCATGTCGCAAAGCGCACCGGTGCCATCTGTGGAGCCGTCGTCAATAAGCAGAAGCTCATAATTGGAGAGTCCGGATGCCCGGATACTGTTTACTGTGTTTTCCAGCGTTTTCACGCAGTTGTAGCAGGGGACGATCACACTGAAATTCATTCCGCAGGTACCTCCCAGCAAAAACGGTAGTTCAAATAATCATCCACCTCATACGAAATGGTTATACTCAAAACGTTGCGATAATAATACAGGCATGCCAGCAGCCCCACACAACACAGCGCGGCTGTCCGCTGCCTTGCCGTCAGTGCCAGACGGCGGGTCGGATACGCACTCTGCAATAATTCGTCCTTCTCCGGATAGAACATCATCGGCAGATAGAGGATCAAAAACTGGAAATAATAGTCTGTCAGGCGTGAAAAAACGTTGTCAAAACCTGAAAACATTTGCAAAATCGCGGCTGCCAGCATCAAATTCAGCAGCTTTGTAAAGTTTTTCCCTGAAAATCCACGAAATGCCAATCCAGCAGTCAGCAGCGCTACAATCATTAAAAAGCGTCCGCCAAGCTGGGTATTATTGGCGTAATCTGTCTCATCATAGTAGAAACTGCTGATAAATGTTACAATTTGATTACGGAACACAAAAATCAGTGCCGCACAGACTGCGTAAGCCAGCAGCTTCTGTATGTTCAGCTGGCTTCTTGCCAGCCAATAGGCCGGTAAGAAGATCAATGCCGGCGTGTGAATGCATCCGGCAAGGAGTGTCCATATGACAAATTTCACCGGCTGTTTTTCCATGATTCCTACAAAGGCCAACATCAGCAGCCCCATTGCCAGCGCCTGCTTGATGGCGCTGAAGCCGAACACATAGAACGAGAAGCAATTCCAGAGCAGGTAGCTCAGCCATGGTGCGGGAGAATAGCGGTATATGATGATCGCAACCGCAAGCTCGGTCACAATGGCAATGAAAATCAGAAAAATCTGAAAATCGCCATCTGTCCATGTAGAAAAGAGCTTTTGCAGCCAAAAAAAGCCGAAATTACGGCCGCCGTTAAATACTTCTTCGCTGAACCATCCAAACTCCGGAATGGTGTAGTATCCCCATGCATACTTGCGCAGGTCGCCGGTCAGATACATATACCGCCAGCCGCAGACAAATGTATGCAAAATCGCCATGAGCGTAATGTATACTTTTTTCTGTCTGCCATGCTGCGGCAGAAGCAGGCTAAAGCCCAAAACCGCCGCAACCATGTAGTAATAGACCTTTACGCCCATTTATGTTCTCCGTTTCTTTTGCAATTCTTCCTCAAAGAATGCTTCCGTCTCGCGTACCAGCGTTTCACATCGGAAATCCCTTCCGCGCACCTCTGCGCGTTCCGCATAGTGCTCCAGCAGCCCCGGCTCGGCGAGCATCCGCTTTACGGCGCTATACAGGCTCTCTTCAGTATTGTCTGCAATCAGACCGTATTCGCTGTCGCCGAGGATCTCGCGCATCCCCGTGCAGTCGGTCGTAACGACCGGCGTGCCGAGGATCAGACTCTCGATCACCGTTGTGCTGAATCCCTCATAGCGGGAAGAACAGACATAGAGCGCCGCGTTTTTCAGCATCGGATACGGATTCTCCTGAAAACCGCACAGCGTGACCATACCGTCAAGGCTGTTTTCCTCTATGAGGGCTTCCAGCATGTTCCGATTCTCGCCTTCGCCGAGGATTCGCAGCTTGCAGCATATGCCCTCGTCCGACAGGCGCTTCCAGACGCGCAGAAGTCTGTCAAAGCCCTTCTGCGCGGTCAGCCGCCCGATCGCGACCACCGCGCGTTCCGTCGTCTCCACTGCCTGCATATCCGCTTTTCGGAGTATCTCCGCATCGTCATAGCAGTTATAGACCGTCCGCACCTCCACGGCCGGGCCGTACATCTCCGTAAAGCTGCGCCGCACGTCGTCCGACACGCAGACCGCGAGGTCATATTTTTTGTAGTACCTTTTCGTCTCTCGGACAAATTTCGCGGCATCCAGCGCTTTTTTTGCAAGATCACAGTGCACCCACGCCAGCTTCAGCGCTTTTCGATTGGTGGAACCGGCCATGATCTTGGTGGAGCCGCACTCAAGATAGGCCGCCTCGATGTCGTACCCGTCCTTTATATGCAGCGGGTAGGTCAGCCCAAGGGCCGCCTCTGCGCGCATCCGAAGATTATGGAACCGGCTCCGCGCCGGATAGCAGTATTTGTACCGGATCCCCGGCGCAAGGTACTTCTCCGCGTCCTCCGGATAGAGCGTCTGAACGGTAACAGAGAATTTCGTCTGATCCATGGCGTTCACCAGATCGCGCAGGACCTTTTCCGCACCGCCGCCGGAGAGGGATTCGATAAAAAAGAGAATGTTAATCATAAGGGAGTTCTCCCCATCGCCTGCTCATACAACTTACACAGTCTTTCGGCAAATACCCTTGAATCAAAACCGTACTTCTCCACAGCATTTACAACGACTTTTTTATCTGCACGGCCCATGCCCACGGCCTTTTCCACGGCGTCGGCCCATTCGGAGGCGGACTGCTCCAATTGCAGCCACGCAACATAGCCGATGCCGAAATCCACTTCACGGGAATATGTATCCGCCGTCACGCAGGGCAGTCCTGCCGCCTGCGCCTCGATCATCACCAGCGGCATTCCCTCGTACAGTGACGGCAGCAAAAATGCCGCCGCTTTGCGTGCAAGGACATCCACGTCCTTTCGCACGCCCAGAAGAAGCATATGCTGCCCGATGTCATAGCGCTCGATCGTCTCCCGCACCTGCCGCTCATATTCTCCGCCGTTATTTCCGGCGCAGAGAATGCGGATCTTCTTTCCGCGGCGCTTCAGCTCCCGTGCGATTTCCGCCGTAAAGAGCTGATTTTTGATCGGAGAAAATCTTCCGATCTGGATCACATTCGTCCAGCCGTCACCGCAGAATTCGCCCGATTCCACTTTATCGTAATTGCCTATGAACTTACCGGTATCCACAGAATTGAAGATCAGATGGTAGTCCGGCTCGTGCGTTTTCTTCTCGCCATACAAAAACCGCCCGGCAAGCGTCGAGCAGGCACAGAAATCCGTGCCATACCGCAGAATCCAGCGGCGCATGACGGCGTTATACATCCTGCGAATCATGGAACGCCTGCCGGTGCCGTCATCATCTGACCAGTTGTGCGCATGGACAAAACATTGCTTCACACCGGCCAGTTTCGCCGTCAGCAGCACCATGCCGCTGTGGAACAGCTCGTGAGAATGCACAATGTCATACTGGCCATCCTTCATGACCCGATAGAGTGCCTTGCACTGCCGGAGGAAATGCCGCCCCTCTGTTTCTGGAATATGGATGCATTTTCCGCCCAGCGCCTCGATCTCGTCCTGATAGAATGGATGCTCCATCGTCGTGGTAAAATCGATCTGAAATATATCCTTATCCGCGTTGCGGAGAAGATGCATCAGCTGGTTTTCAATTCCGCCGACATCCATTGCACCGGCAACAATCAAAACTCTGAATGGATTCATGCACTGCTCCTTTCCGGCTTCACCTGTCTCTGAATTGTATCAGTCTTTCGATCACCCATGTCCAGCCCAGCTGAATCGGAAGCGCGATCCCCCGGCATTTCCAGCCGACCGGCCGAACCTTTTCCGCGCGATACAGCTTGCATATCCTGCGGATCTCCTGCCGCCGCTGCTTTGCGGAATACTCAAATTTCAGCAGTTCCTTGCAGCCGGAATAGGCGCTTCGGTAAGTAACCCACGAAAGCGCCGCCTCATAGCATCTCGCCGCCTCCGGTGAATGCTCCGCAGCGCGGCAGGCCGCATACATCCGGCGGTTGACCTCCATCAGCTGCTCTGTCAGATAGGGACGGGCCTTGCGGGAAAGCGAGTTCGTATCGTCCGTATCCACGAAATAAAGAACTTCTTTGATCGATCTTAGGCTTTGAATATGCATGGCATATTCAAACAGGAGGCACTGATCCTCGCCAATTGCCAGACTATCCTGGAAACGCAGACTATGCTGCCGCAGGATCTCGGATTTGAAGCATTTGGAGACCATTGAGCTGAACAGATATCGCTGCATTGCCTCCGCAATTCTTCTTGCGATATTCAATTCCTCAGCTTCCCGGTAAGCGCCCGTGATTCGAGTTTGCTCTTCTCCTCCCGTATTTGCAGCACCGAACATCAGCAAGTCAGGACAGTACCGAGCAAGCTCTTGACCAATCACAGCAAAGTAGTTGTTTGCCACATAATCATCGCTGTCCACAAACAGGATATATTCACCTTTCGCTTGCTCCAATCCCAGATTCCGTGCCGAGGAAACGCCTCCGTTCTCTTTTGGAAAATACCGGATACAGGGATATGCATTGGCGTACTCGCGGCAGATCGCATCGCTGCCGTCCGTGGAGCCGTCGTTGATAAGCAGCAGCTCATAATCGTCGAAGCTCTGATCTACAAGGCTGTCCAGGCAGCGGCGAAGCGTTCTTGCAGCATTGTAGACAGGAATTATTACGGAATACTTCAAGTTAGTCCTCCATCTCCATGAGTCGGCAAACCGTCTGCTCCACTTCTCGGATGTCGTATTTCCGCACAGCTTCTAGGCCGTTGTTTATAACGCGCTTCCGCAGTTCTGCATCGCAGCAGTATTTTTGCAGGCCCTCCGCAAAACCGTCTATATCGTCATAGCGGTAGGAAAAGCCTGTGATTCCGTTCTTGACATAGTCTGGTATCCCGCCGACATTGGATGTCAGCAATGGAAGGCCGCTGGCCATTGCCTCCAGTGCAGCAAGTCCAAGACCATCCCGCTTGGAAGGAAACGCAAACAAATCTGCAGTGTGCAGGATTTCCGCAACATCCGTGCGATAGCCAAAAAAGAACACTTGCTTTGCTATGCCCCGCTTTTTTGCCATATTTTGCAAATATTCCAGCAATTCGCCCTTGCCGCAAATCCCATAGAAAACATGCGGGTCTTGTTTTTTTGCCAATGCGCGGATAATGGCCTCATGATTTTTGTGTACTTTCAGTTCTCCAACGGATACCACAAAAAAAGCGTTCTCCGGTATGCCCAGCTCCTTGCGCTTTTCTGCTTTATTAACCGTACAGGAGGAAAACCGCTTTGTATCAAGACCAATTCCGTTGATCTTCTCCACCCTTGCGGTATGGAATGCTTTCGCCCGCCGGAGATCCTCCTCATTGATAGTGACGATCCTATCGCACAGGCGGGAGCAGTATTTTTCCACTGGGTAATAGAGCAGCCAGTTTTTCAGCGGCGCGCCCTTGTAGAAGTGGAAGCCATGTACCATGTAAACGACCTTCGTGCCGTTTTTCCGGGCATTTTTTGCCGCCAGACGGGTCATGACGCCCATTACCGGCTCGTTCGTCCAGATCACGTCCCAATGACTGCCGTCAATTATTTTCTTGAGGTCGCCGTAGCCCTTGCGGTTTCCGGGCGAAAACGGGCTGCGCACCAGCCGCACCACATGGATCGGCGCGACGCCGTCCAGCGCCCGGTGCAGATCGTCCAGCCGGCCGCCGACATCGGAACAGGCCAGCTCTACGGAAAAGCCGTGCGCTGAGAGATATTTCACATGCGGCACCAGAAACTGAATGGCCATCAGATCGGTGCACGTCAGCAGCAGCCGTTTCATTCGAGCACCTCCAGAATCTTTTTTGCGATGCCTGCCGCGTCCAGTCCGAACTGCGCGCGCAGGTAGTTCTGGTTGCCGACAATGGCTGAATAGGTGTCGTGCAGCCCTACGCGCAGCAGCCGCGCATGCGCGGGCAGCTCCGCCAGCACCTCCGCGACTGCGCTTCCGAAGCCGCCGGATAGGTTGTGCTCCTCCACGGTAACGATCAGGTCAAATTCCTTCGCGCAGCGGGTGATTGTCTCGCGGTCAATGGGCTTTACCGTCGGGAATGTCCAGACCGCAGGATGAACGCCGTGCCCGGCGAGGATCGTTTCCGCGCCTGCGATCTCTTCAAAGATCGCGCCGGTCGAAAAAATGGCGACCCGGCTCCCGCCGTGGATCGGAATGGCTCTTCCGATCTCGAAATGATCGATATGGTCATGGATCCGCTTTTCGCCGCCGCGGCCCAGCCGCAGATAGCAGGTACCGGGATACCTCGCGATCGCCCGCGTGGCTTCCTCTGCCTCCACAAGATCGCCGGGACACAGCACCGCCACATCCGGCAGCGCCCGCATCACGGCGATGTCCTCTGTCGCCTGATGGCTCATGCCAAGCGACCCATAGACAAAGCCGCCGCCCACGCACACGATCTTCACATTGGCGTGATGATACGCGCAGTCGTTGCGGATCTGCTCCAGACAGCGCAGCGTTGGAAAATTGCCGATGGAATAGGTAAACACGGTTTTTCCCTCGAGCGCCATTCCGGCCGCCGCCGAGGTCATATTCTGCTCCGCAATACCGGCGTTGACGAACTGATCGGGCAGCTGCTCCCAGAAGGGCTTGAGCACCCCGAAGCCAAGATCGCCGGTCATAAGCTCGATATTCGGATCTTCTTTTGCAAGCGCGATCAGCGTGCGGACAAAGGTATCTCGCATACTCAGACCTCCTTTGCGGTATACGTCGGGTGCCAGCCTGCCGAGGCAGTATGATCGTTTCCGATATCGGCATCGGGGCCGGGCTTCACCGGGTCGGCAATGCCATCCGGCGTATAGGGGTCTTCCACACCCGCGGGCTTTGCCGCGTGCAGCTCCGTGACCGCGCCGTCGTATTCCCAGCCGTCATGCGGGAAGCGGTAATGCCAGAGGATGTCGTTCTCCATGAAGGAAACACCCTTTCCCTTCACGGTACTGGCAATCACAACGGTCGGCTTGTGCCCGGCGTTGCGGGTATCCGTCAGTGCGCTGCGGAGTGCGTTATGGTCGTGTCCGTTCAGCTCGATGACGTTCCAGCCGAACGCGCGCCACTTTGCGCCGAAATTCTCCAGCTCCAGCGTCTTTTCGCAGGTATCGAGGCTCTGCATATGGTTATGGTCGATGATAGCGACCAGATTTTCGAGCCGGTATTGGTTGGCAAACAGCGCCGCCTCCCAGACCGAGCCTTCGTCGCACTCGCCGTCGCCCAATACGGCAAACACCCGGTGATGCTTGCCGTCCTGCTTCGCGGCCAGTGCCATCCCGGCCGCGGCGCAGAGACCGTGGCCCAGAGAGCCGGTGGAAAGGTCCACGCCGGGCAGATGGTGCGAGACGTGGCCGGACAGGCGGCTTCCGTTCTGATAATGCGTTTTCAGCTCGGCAGGAGCAAAGAAGCCGCTTTCTGCGAGCGCGGCGTATACGGCGGCGCCGGCATGGCCCTTGCTCATGATGAAGCGGTCGCGCCCGTCCCACTTGGGGTCTTCCGGATCGTACCGCAGAATGTCCGCATACAGGACGGCGAGGATATCCGCTGCGGACAGGACCGCACCGATATGGCTTCCGCCGGAAAGATGCGTCATTTCAATGCCGTGGCGGCGGATCAGCCAGGCAAGCTGCTCACTTGTTTTCTTCATTCCGACACCTCATTCAGCTCCCGCAGTTCTTCCTCGTTCAGCGTCCACCCCATGGCCTCGACATTGGCCGAGAGCTGCGCGGGGCGCTTGACGCCCGCAATCACGACCGACTCCGGCAGCGTGTCCAGTATCCAGCGGATGGCGCAGGCTGCGACGGACTTTTCGCGGTTCGCGGCAATTTTTTTCAAAGCCTCGACGATACGCAGATTTTGTTCCAGCTTTTCGCCATGGAAATTCACATAGATCTCCCGGCTGCGGCGGTCGTCCGCGCCGAAGCATACGTTTTCGCGGTTATACTTTCCGGTCAGGATCCCCTGGCCGAGGCTTCCCCACGTCATGGGCGTTGCCTGAAGGCGGCTCTGCACCGCGCGCAGGTCACCTTCGTTCTTCCGGCAGGCCAGAGACAGCTCGTCCTGACAGCAGGCAAAGCGCCCCGCATAGGGCAAAAGCTCCTCCAGCCCGTCGCCGTGGATGTTGGAAAGTCCGTAATAGCGGAGCTTTCCGGCGGCCTTCAGCTCCTCCAGCTTGCCCACCACGTCCGCGATGGGCGTTTTCCCGTCGCGGTAGTGAATGAGATACACATCGATATAGTCGGTATTCAGCCGCCGGAGGCTTTCCTCCAGCGCCTGCTGGATATACTCCGGCGAATTGTCATAGACGGTTTTGCCGCCGCCCACACGGACGCCAAATTTCGATTCGATCACAACATCCCTGCGCCGGCTTCCGAGTCCCTTTGCAAGCGTCCGCTCAGACTGTCCGAGGCCGTAGGTATCGGCGGTGTCGAAGAAATTCACGCCCGCGTCCAGCGCGGCGTGGACCGCGTCCAGAAGCTCGCTCTCCTGCACGCTTCCCCAGCCGTAGCCGCCCATGGGACATCCGCCCATGCAGAAGCGTGACACGCGCAGGCCAGTGTTTTGCAGCGTTATGTATTCCATCATGCCTTTTCTCCGTTTCCGGCCCGCGCGATGCGGAGCGCCTTTTTCAGCACACAGCCAACGGTCTTGAAAAACAGATACACGTCCGTGCGAAGGGAGACCTCCTGCGCATAGCGGATGCGAAGCCGGTTTTTCCTTTGCAGCACATATTTTTCATACATTTCATCCGCGTTTTCCGTGCCGACGATCTCGTCCAGACTGATAAACTCGATGGAGCTGAAATCAGTGATGCCGGGCCGCACCTCAAGGATCTGCTTCTCCTCACCCTGATAGACCTCTGTATAGCGCAAAAGCTCCGGACGCGGGCCGACGAAGCTCATGCTCCCAAGCAGGACGTTATAAAGCTGCGGCAGTTCGTCCAGCTTGACCTTCCGCAGGAGCCGTCCGGCCCGGGTGATCCGCGGGTCGTTCAGCGCGGTCGTCCCGCCAAGCTTATCCGCGCCCTTGTACATCGTGCGAAGCTTGATGATGTGAAACGGCTTTCCGTGATAGCCGCCGCGCAGCGGCGTATAGAAAATGGGAAAGCCGTCCTCGATTGCAATGAAAATGCCGATCACCAGAAGGATCGGCGTCACGATCACAGAACCTGCCAGCGCAAGCACGAAGTCCAGCACGCGCTTGGTCACGCGATTGTAAAAGCTCCTGTAGCCGTCACGCTTCTGCTTTTCTGTTTTATCGGATATCTGTTCTGTTCCCATGCTCATCACTTCAAGCTCCATTCAAAATCTGCTGAGCGGCTTTCTCAGACGTCCAAATCCCGCGGCTTTCAGGCAGGATACGACCGCTTTATTCTTTAATTATACAGCATAGCATGGAAATGTGCAATCACCTTCAAGTAAAAATATGTATATCCGTTCCATCTGCGGCTTGGTGCCTGCCGCACGGCAATACGCTCCTTGAAGCGTATTGCCGTGCTTCTCACCGGTCTCCGTCCGCGCGGACTCCGCCCGGCGCATCGCCGCATCGGCTTTTGCCCGCCGCCGCTCATTCGCTTTCCGGCGCATCCCGCCTCAGAAGCCGGAGCCAGCCCCGGTGCAGCTCGACCCGGCCCTCCCGCTGCATCGCGCCAAGCAGACGCGAAAGCGCGCTCCGGTTCATGCCGAGGTACTGAGCCATCCGTTCGCGCGTAACGCCCGCGCAAACGACCGCGCCGGTCTTTTGCGCCTCTTCCGTCAGATACCGTTCCAGTCGGGCCTTGCCGTCCGGGATGGACAGCAGGTGCACACGCTTTTCCTGCGCCCAATATTTCTCGGAAATTTCCTCCAGCAGATTGGACAGGAGCCGCGCACACTCCTGTCCGCCGTCTCTCGCGCAGCATTGAAGCAGCGCGTCAAGCGACAGGAACAGAACGCGCGACTGCCGCGCCGTGCGCAGCTCCACAGGGCTTCCGACGGTACGCGCCGACATCAGCACATCGCCGAAGAGGCCGCCCGTCTCATGCACGGCGGAAAGGCACGCCTGTCCGTCCGCCGTGTAGCGCCACGCCTCCACGCGCCCGGACAGCACGACCCCGGCGCGCTCGACCCGGTCTCCCATGCTCCATAGGACGCAGTTTCCCGGCAGGCTGACCGTGCGGGCCGACAGGCTCTCCAGCAGCCCGTCCAGCTCCGCAGGCAAAAAGCCCCGAAAAAGCCGGTTTTCCAGCAGGCAGGCACGTTCCGCAGATGACAGCATATGAATTCCTCCGTTTCGTTGCAGATGCAACGTTGTTCCTGCACAGTATAGCTATAATATGGGCAGAATGCAAGTACGGAGGGGTTTTCATGAAAAAAACGACCTGGATCGCGCAGACCGCCGTCTGCCTCACGCTTTTGATCGCGTTTCAGCTTCTCACCAGAAGCCTCGGCCAGCTCGTGACCGGCTCGTGCGTCAATCTGGTGCTGGCCGTCGCGGCGCTCCTCGGCGGCGTCTGGTCGGGCGTGACCGTCGCGCTCGTCTCGCCGTTCTGCGCGTATCTGCTCGGCATCGGCCCGGCGTTTTTCCCGCTGGTTCCATGTATCGCGCTGGGCAACGCCGTCTATGCGGTGCTGTTCGGCCTGCTCGTCGGCAAATGTCTGCAAAAAAAGCAGACTGGCGGCGCATTCGGCTG